>Ga0256407_10000047_pt1 | contig 284119 bp, 337 predicted proteins | sample RumenRJG_04DNA_FD_193489 | JGI IMG/M metagenome (GOLD analysis project Ga0256407, IMG submission 193489) | Bovine rumen microbial communities from Lethbridge, Alberta, Canada - RJG_04 | ecosystem: Host-associated > Mammals > Digestive system > Stomach > Rumen | place: Canada: Alberta... | reverse complement strand
AACTGTTGATAGTCTTTTGAAGTATACTATTAAGCAGATTTGTTCTGCTGAAGCACATTTGGATGAAAGTAAAAATACTTTAAAAGATCTTAATAGTAAGAAAACGCATATTGATGATTTTTGTCTTGGTGAAATTGAGGAGAGTTTGAAAGGAGTATAAGCTATGGGTTTGGAAGGGAGATTGTGTATATTATGATAGCCGGTGGTAAAAAATATTGACTAAATGGGGCTGTAGTTGTATAATTGACTACAGCCCAAAATATAACTACAGGAGGTTTTATATGATATGGCTAACAGTGTAAAAACTCTTCATAAAGCTAAGAAAGAAAAGAATGATGAATTTTATACTCAATTGAATGATGTGAATAATGAATTAAGACATTATAAAGATCATTTTAAGGATAAAACTGTTTTATGTAATTGTGATGATGAAAGTTCTGCATTTTGGGAATATTTTCATCTTAATTTTAATTTCTTTGGTATGAAAAAATTGATAGCTACTCATTACGATAAAGAGAAACCAACCTATAAAGTAGAATATACCGGAGGCATTGATACGGATCTTCAAGATCGTATATTAACACCGTTAAAGGGTAATGGGGATTTTAGGAATAAAGAGGGTATTGAATTACTACAAGAAGCAGATATTGTAGTAACTAACCCTCCATTTAGTTTATTTAGAGAATATATTGAGCAATTGATGAAATATAATAAAAAGTTTATAATTATTGGTAATCAAAATGCAATAACATATAAAGAAATATTTCCACTATTAAAAGATAATAAGATTTGGTTAGGATATAATAATGGAGATATGTCGTTTAGGGTACCAGATTATTATGAGCCTAGAAAAACTAGATACTGGGAAGATGAAACCGGACAAAAATGGAGGTCTTTCGGAAATATTTGCTGGTTTACAAATTTGGAGCATACTAAACGTCATGAAAAGTTGATATTATGGAAAACATATAATCCTTCAGATTATCCTAAGTATGATAATTATAATGCAATTGAAGTAAAAAAAACCGATTGGATCCCAGAAGATTATTTTGATGAAATTGGTGTACCTATAACGTTTATGACTAAATATTGCCCAGAACAATTTAATATTGTGGGAAGTTTAATTACTAATAATCCATCAAGTTATAGTTATGGAGTTCCATATGTTAATAAAAAGAAAGTTTATGCTAGGATTCTTATCAAAAGAAAGTGAGGACAAGTGGTATGAAAATTACGAGCTGTAGGATTAAGGTTTCTGAAGTTGCTAAAGGATATGTAGATAAGGGCGATGAAGGTGTATTTGGTTATGAGGGTAAATTAACAATACGTCCTATTTTCCAAAGAGAATTTATTTATAAAGATAAACAAAGAGATGAAGTAATTAACTCTGTATTCCATGGATTTCCTCTTAATACGATGTATTGGTCTAAAAACCAGGATGGTACATATGAACTAATTGATGGTCAGCAACGAACTATCTCTATTTGTCAATATATCAATGGAGGATTTTCTCCAGTATTGGATGGAAATGCCAGATTCTTCCATAATTTAACTAAAGAAGAACAGGATAGAATTCTTAATTATGAACTACAAATTTATATTTGTGAAGGTACTGAAAAAGAAAAACTTGATTGGTTTAAAGTTATTAATATCGCCGGAGAAGTTCTTACAGAACAAGAGCTACTTAATGCTACCTATGCTGGCCCATGGACAGCGGATGCTAAAACATATTTTTCTAAGAGAAATTGTGTAGCCGGTAAAACAGCAGAAGGATATATTAAGGGTAATCCAATTAGACAAGAGTATTTGGAAAAAGTAATTCACTGGGCTATGGATAAAGATGATTTTGATGATATCCAGGTATATATGGCACAGCATCAACATGATGTAGATGCCAGTGAATTGTGGAGATATTTTAAATCCGTTATTGCATGGGCTAAATCTTTGTTCCCAACTACCCGAAAAGGAATTACCGATTCGCAAGATTGGGGTATTCTTTACAATAGATACAAAAATAATACCTATGATGTTAAGCAATTAGAAACAGATCTTGTAGCACTTACACAAGATGATGATGTAACTAAACAGTCTGGTATTATTCCATATCTTCTTTCTGGAAAAGACCCTAAATATGAAAAGTATTTGTCTATTAGAGCATTTACTGAAAACCAGAAAAGAAGAGCATATGAGAAACAGAAACATATTTGTCCTATTTGTGGTAAGGAATTTAAATACGACGAAATGCATGGAGATCATATTATCCCGTGGAGCCAAGGTGGTCATACAACTGATGATAACCTTCAGATGCTTTGCAAAGAATGTAATAGAACAAAGAGGGATCATTGATGAACAAAAAGCCTAAATATGCATATTGGGAATATACGTATTGGACTAGGAATGTTGACTCTGAAATTAAAGTGTATAGCTGTAGTTCAAGGAATTACCCAAGGTATTACTTAGATAATGTGAGCGAATCACCGAATTCTTATACCATTAATTTAGAGGAAGTCTGGTATTCTATGAAAGATGCTCATCTTGAGGCAAATGATATTTTAAAGAACCAGTGTAAAGATGATCCAGAATATAATACTGCGGATATGGTTTGTATATGTGTAACCTTCTTTAATAAGAAACCTAAGATTGAAGATAATGGGTTTATTGGTAGAGAAGGATATAAGTATAAAGTCGGTGAAAAGTATTTTATTTACAGTCTTGGAGGATTTAAAAATGGGTCTTGATGCTAATTTATACAGTGCTCCTAAGGAGTATGCAGATGTTCCATTTATTAATCCAAAGGATAGCTCAGATTCAGAGTTTGAAGAGCTTCATTACTGGAGAAAATTTTGGCCACTTCAATATTGGATGGAGAGATTGTACCTGAAAAAAGGCGGTACCGAAGAATTTAATTGCGTGTATTTACAATTGACTAAAGATAATTTAAATCAATTGAAAAAGAATAGTAAGAACTTTGATCCAGATTCATGTCTGTTTCCAGATGATATTAAAAATCTTAGACTAGTGATCAATAAAGCTATAAAGATTATAGATAATGGTAAATGTGTGTTTTATTGGGGTTGGTATTAAAAATTATAAATTAGGGTATTGACAAAATAAGTTGAATATGATTTAATAGGGATAATCTAAGATGGAAGGAGTGTTTCTGTCTGAAATTATCCCTATTAAATATTAATGAATGGTGCAAAGATTTCCCTGAAGTTACTTCACCAAATATAATGTATAGAACCAGATCGTTTCATAAAGATGGTTTATTTAGTGAAGTAATCTTTGGCCCAGTTAAGGATTACTCGTGTTCTTGTGGAAAGGTACATGGTAGAGAAAATGCAGGTGTTACATGTAAGTTTTGTGGAGTTACATGTGATACTTCAGAAAAAAGAAGAACTACTTTTGCTAAGATAGTTATTCCAGAAAACTTAGTTATAGTGAATCCAGCGATATTAGATATGCTAGATAATATTCATTTATCTATAGCTAAGTTAAAATTAAGTAAACTTATATCTGGTAAGCAGACTATTAAATTAGTTGATAATGAGGTATTAGTTGGTAATAGAGGGGATGAAGATTATGAGTATGGTCCAGTAGTATTTAAAGAAGTATTACTACCATACCTTTTAGATGAATCTAAGCCATTTCAAACTTTCTATAATCAGTATAAGGATTATTTATTTATTAACTGTATTCCAGTTATTCCGCCAGATACAAGGCCTTTAATGCAATCTGCTAATGATGAAAAGCAATTTTTTAGCGATGAGATTAATGAAAAGTATAATAATATTATAAGGCAATTAAATGATATTGAGTATGCACCATTCATATTCCAATCAACGCAAACTATACTGCAGAATAAAGTAACTTCATTGTTTGATACCCTATTATCTAAGTTTGAAAAGAAAACTGGTTTCTTAAGAAGTAGTTTATTGGGTAAAAGAATTGATTACTCTGGAAGAGCAGTTATTACTGTTGATGGATATGAATTACCATTAGGTTATTGTAAGGTGCCATTTTATATTGCTAAAGAATTGTTTAAGCCACAGTTATTAAGACTTTTGTCAGAAAAACTGGAAGTGAGCTCTTTAGAGATTTTAAAAGATTGGGATAAACCTTATTTAAGAGAACCTACTATGGATATACTAAAGAAAATAGTAGTAGGTAAGTATGTGTTCTTAAATAGGCAGCCTACTTTACATAGGCCTTCATTCCAATCAGTAAAAGTATACGATGTTATATGGGATGATGTTATAGTAATACATCCACTTATAACAGAATCCTATAATGCGGATTTTGATGGAGATCAGATGGCTATTTATGTACCTAATAGTATAGCCATAAAAGATGCTGCTGAAAAGATGTGGGTAGATTCTAATAAAAGACTTCCTTCAAATGGAAGTATTACCTATACTTTTAAGCAGGATGAAGTTATGGGTTTAAGTAAGATTACAAATGAATCGTATTCTAAAAAGACAGAATACTTTGGTATACCTACTACTGAAAAGAGAATAGAGTTGTTTAAAAAGTGTATACCAGAATCACATTGGAAGGATTTAGATTTATTTAAGTCATTCAATGTTCAATTAAAGAAAAAAGGTATACACGCATTTATAGATATTGCAGAAAGAGTTTTGGATAGTTATGATTGGCTACATATGTTAGATGTATTGTGTAGAGAAGGATTTAGCAATAGTTTTGGTACCTTAAGTATAAGAGACTTTGTAATTAAAGACCCTAAAAACTTTAACCCAGATGAAGTAGAAGATAATAGTGCTACCCTAATGATTAGGAGTGGTGCTAGAGGAAATTGGGACCAGTATAAACAGATGGCCTCTGAAAAAGGTTATATCTCAGATGTTACTGGTAAAATATTACCGGACCCAGTTATACATTCATTAGTAAATGGATTGACACCAGAAGAGTTCTTTACAACATGTTATGGTGGCAGAAAAGGACTTATTGATACTGCAGATAATACTGCTAAGAGTGGTTACTTAACTAGAAGACTTGTATACTTATTATCACCATTACAATTATCAGATAAAGATACTTGCCATGAAGATAAGACCTTACAATTCTATATAAGAGATGAGAAGGTTGCACAAATGCTTCATGGGAGGTATACTAGACAGGGTAAGATAACTGATGAAAATTATAAAGAGTTTGCTGGCAAGGTAGTTGATTTATACTCACCAATAACCTGTACTGATAAGTTGATTTGTAAAAGATGTTATGGCGATTTATTCAATATTCATAAGAGTCATTATATAGGTTTAATAGCAGCACAATCACTAGGTGAAAGAACTACACAATTAACTTTAAGAACTAAGCATACAAGTGGTTCAGTTGATGATCCTACAATAGAATTTAAGGATTTCTTTGATATAAAGAACTCGGTATGGAAGGCTAAGGTTAATGGAAGTTTTTATATTAATGAAGATACAGTAGTATTTACAATAAATAATGAAGAGCATGAGTTAACTAATATTGAACAATTTGAAACCTTAATTGACCATTATGGAGATGATGAAAATTATTATGTATTTACATCTGGTCAAAAAGTAGCAAAAGTTACAATAGAGTCTAAGGACGTTGTAAGTGCAGTTACTACATTATCTTCATTGCTAAATAATCCTTATAAGAAAAATGATGAGAATTTGAGTATACAGGATTATATCTATCAGATTATTGATATTTATGGATCTGCGGCTACAGTAGATTTAGTACATTTTGAGCTTATCATAGCAATGTTATGCAGGAATATAACTGATGTATATAAGCCATATAGATTACATCAGGATGAAGGTTATACATTAATTGGATTAAATCATATGATAGGATTAATGCCTGAACAGGCATTAGCATTTGAAAGATTTTCCTATCATTTAAGAAAGTACTTAAACCATGGTTTACCTCAATTAGAAGAATTAAACGATTTTTCTATGTTGAGAAGTGCAATGTTTTTATCTTAATCATATACTGGAGGAATGTATAAAATGGCGCATAAAATGAATACAATTCTTATTATGGATGTTGTTGTTAAGTTCTTTGATGAAACTCATAAGAGAATGACTATGCTTACTAGTTATGACCCACAGATTAAGCCTAAGGCAATTGGTAAGGATATGCTGAGTTTCTTCCTGCAGGACTATATTAAAAAGGAAGAATACAAGGATGTTAATATTTATGAAAAAGTTTTAGGTAAGAACTTTACAGCATATATCACTAATAAAGTTAATGAGCTTCTTATTAATGCTGGATATCAGGGTAAGTATACTCAGCTTACAGTTTTGGCTGTTAAAGAACTTGATAAGATCAATGATATGATTGTCAGTGAAGTTGATTTCCAGGCACCTACTGCTGACGATACAGTTAAACAGGAGGAAAAAGCTAGTAACTAATGTACTCAATACTTCCTCACTCAACCCCTATTGAGAATATCTACGAAATACGTAAAAAACAAATAGAGAATGTGGAGGCTATATCTAAAAGTATCTTAGCTTCCACAGGCTACAGTTTATTTAAGTATAGTAATTTAAAAGTTGAAGACCCAACAGCACCAACTTATTATAAAGTATTAAGTGCTGAACAGGTCAATAAGGTTGAGGAAGGCAGTCCTAAGAAAGCTACAATTAAGATTCCAGTATATGACGGTAGTTACTATACAATAGCTGGGAATAGATATATTCCAGTTTTTCAGATTTCAGATATTCCAATATTCAATAAATCGTTTAATACTATAATAGTGCATAACACTTATTGTACATTAGTATTAGATACAGATTTAACTGAGTTTAGAATAGCTAATGAATCTTGGCCATTGGTTTTACTCTTATTAAAATATGACTTATTACCAGAGACTTGCTATCATTTTACTGTAGATGGTTTTGATAGTAAGATTCATTTGAAACTGTGTAATAACTTTTATATTAATTTTAATGAAGAACTTCTTGGAGACTTATTAACACCATTAACTGATTTAGACAAGGTTCATAACTTTGAAGAATCTGCAAAAGAGTACACTGATTTAGATAAAGCTCTTAATGATTGTTTAAGTCTCTGGAATAAGTCTACTAAAATAAATAAGATCTTATCTGTTATAGGTATTAAAGATTATATTATGACTCCTAATGGAATCTTTGATAAACCTTATAGTGGATTAGATTTAATACAGTATTTGTTTGAGCATAGAGAAGAATACAAACATTTACAGTTAAGAGAAATCAATGATATTAGTCAAAGAAGAGCTAGATTATCTGAATGGATTTGCTATAAGTTAGCTCAACAGAGTAAAACTAATAAAAAGAAGAAATCTAGTAATATCTTTACTGATGCATTATTGAGTGTTTTAACTTTAGACCAAAGAAGAATATTAGATGATTCAGTTAATCCTTTAGGTGAATTGTGCATGATGAGTAGAATTATATATAATGGCCCTGGAGGAATAGCTAAAGAATCTTGTAGTGCTTTAGTAAGAAATCTTCATGAAAGTTATAGAGGAATTATTGACCCAATAGATTCTCCTGCAGGTCAGGCTATTGGAATCTGCCAGCATTTAGTTCCAGATTGTACTATTGAGAATGGTATATTGAAGCCAAGTAAAACTGGTAGCATACTTAGTACCGCTTCTCAATTGATTCCATTATTAAACCATGATGATGGCATCAGGGTAGAGATGGCGTGTAACCAGCAGAGACAGGCTATTAATATCGTTGAACCAGAAATTCCTTTAGTTAAATCTGGAAATGAATCATTATATACAGAGTATACATCTTCATTAAAATTAGCTAAAGATAATGGACAAGTTATTTATAAGGATGACTCATTATTAGTGGTTAAATATGATAATAGTGAAGATGGAGATGTTATAGATTTAAGTAATAGGTCATTTACAGATTTTGATAAGACTTTAATAACTAAGTTAAATATAGGAGATAACTTTACTAAAGGGAGTACCTTAGCACATACAAATAATATTAACCCATATACACATGAGTTAATGTTGGGTAAGAACTTGTTAATAGGTTATATGAGTTTAGATGGGTGGAACTTTGAAGATGCTATAGTTATATCTGAATCTTGTGCTAAAAAGATGAGATATAGATGCAATCATATTGAAAAATTATATTTAAGAGGTAGAGTATTATTTAGTTTAAAAAATGATGAATATCTTCCCATACTACCTAATGGAACTAAAGTAAAAGAAGGAGATGTTCTTTTCAGATTAGGTAGAATTGACTTAGAGTCTATTGATACGTTAACGCCAGATATAACTGAGATATTAGCACCTTCAGATGGTATTTTTAAATATAAAACTTATATTAAGTCTCATAGTTCAGAGCATTTCCAAATGAGTAAATGGGTTAAAGAAGAAATATCTAAGAGGCAAACAATCGAGAATAAGTTAAGGGATACCTTTGATTATTTGGATAATGGAGATGAGTATAAGGAAAGATATTGTTATTTAGATAAAGTTAAGAAAATAGATGATGACTGTGGAGTAATTGAATGGTCAATTGAGTCTGAAAGAGATTTAAAAGTTGGATGTAAGATAAGCAATAGGCATGGCAACAAAGGAACTATTTCTATAATTATGCCAGATGAAAAAATGCCTACATTACCTGATGGTAGACATTTGGATGTAGTTCTTAATCCTTTAGGTATAATTACCAGAATGAATGCTGGACAATTATATGAATTGCATATGACTTGGTTTATGGATCAATGGGTAAGAAAGCATAAGGAGGATAATGATGAAGATTTTAAAAGAGCGATAATGCAGTTTGTAGAAATAGTAGATTGTACTGAGGATAAGGTTTATAGTAAACAAATTGAAGAATTATTGAATTTTGAAGATGTTATTGATGATATTAAAGAATTTGGATTACAAATAATACAAGAACCGTTTAGGAATCTCAATGAAGAAAAATTGGAAAAATTAAGATTGCTTGTGGGGGTTGACTATGAAACTTCTGTTGTGTATAATGGGCATACTTACCCTTGTTCTGTTGGTTGGCAGTATATGCTTCACTTACATCACGAACCAGATCATAAAATCTTTGGAAGATCTTTAGGTGCGTATGGTAAGCATAATCAGCCTACATCTGGAGCTGATTCACACAGATTAGGTGAAATGGAGAATTGGGCATTAAAGGCATATGAAGCTGAAGATACTTTAAAAGAGTTTATGTCTATTAAGTCTGATAATCCAGTAGAAAGAAGAAGATTGTTTCAGTACTTATATGATGGAATTGAGGAATTGTATCAACCTATTAGTTTAAATACCGTAACTAACGATACCTTTAAAACATTTATGAATGGTGGAGGTATTCAAATTGAACTCTAATAAAGATATTGATTTGGACAAAATTATGAGCAAGAATGATAAACTTGAACTGGATAAACTAGATAAACGTGGCGATTTTTTGAATAGTTTTGCAGATATTAATGATATGGGCTCTACTCTTAGTTGCCTAGCATTCTTGGGAGTACTCTTTTATAATCTATATTTTGAAAGTCTTCCATTTATGTATAAAATTGTAATTGGTCTGATTTGTCATATGTATCCAGTTAGTGTATGGGCAATTAAGTTTATGAACATTAATGTTAATTTTACTGTTAGTGATAGCATGCTTATTGTGTCTAGTTTAGTACTAGTAACAAGATTAATTGAATGTATTGTAGATATTTTAATAGCTAATGCAAATGAAAAAGTTGATATGATTCTGTCTAAGTATACTTCAGATAATGATGAAGAATAAAGTTTATACTAACCTTAAGGAGGGTTTTTATAATGAGTGATAGTTTTATGAGCAGACGCGGTAAGGAAAGAGCCAGTGGAACAAAGGTAACTATGCTTCAGACTTATTCTAAAGATGCAGGTTTCCAGTTGACTCTTAATAGAACTGACTATAAGGATGGTAGTCATGATATGAGTTGTTCTATTGAGATGTGTAATGGTAACTCGGTTAAGAATGAGTCAGGTAAAGGTTACAAAACTATGTGCAACTGGAAAGATGATAAGATTGTAATCAGTCTTAGTACCGATGAGTTGGCACTTTTCAGTAAGTATTCAGATAGTTATTTCCTGAGAAGACTTGGTACTCCTAAACCTGTTTATGATATTAAAACCGGTAAGCCAGTTGAAGAGCAGGGAAGACCTGTTTATGAAACTGATAAGCAGGGTAATATGGTTGTATATGGTGAAAATATTTATCATCAGTTTGATGGAAAATCGTCTATTCTTAAGGTATTCAAGAATAAGATGAATCCTATGGGTATTGGAATTAGTCTTAGTAAAGATAATAAGACCGTTACCATGTATATGGATGAGAATGTGGCAAGAAAGTTTGCGCTTTGTTGTGCTATTGCAATGGAAAGAATGGTTATGGACGATACTTATACTTTTAAGTATGGTGCATCTTCTGGTGGTAATTCTAATCAGGGTTATTCCAGAAATAATTACTCTAGTAATCCTGAGCAGAATCCTCAGCCAACGTCCTATAGAGCTAGTAGGCCAGCACCTGATGATATCCCAGACCTTCCACCAGTGATGGATATTGATTCTATGAATTCTGAGGATGATATTCCATTTTAAGTAAGTAGAGAAAATAGAGAGAATATTCTAATTATAAGGGTATTCTCTCTATTTTTCTATGTCAAACTTTGTAAGTATATTATATTAATAAGATCGACAATCTTTGGATTTTAAGGAGGATATTTGTTATGGAAGTTGAAGTTCTTGGAAGTCGTGAAATAGTTGAGAGAGCGGCTATGTTGGCAATGATGAGCGGTACAGCAGCGCATGTTGTTGGGCCAACTGGCTATGGGAAAACCGATATGGCATCACATATCGCTGAGATGACTGGAAGGGAGTTTTATGCATTTAATTCAGCTATTAATAATACTGAGGATCTGATTGGGATTCCGTACATTGACCATGAAACAAAAGAAACGCATTGGACTAAGCCATTTTGGTTTCCAAAGCATGGAAAGTATCTGCTGCTAATTGATGAGATTAATCGTGCTGAGAAGAACACACTTAATGCACTTCTTCCATTCATTTTGAGTGGGTCTTTACACGAGCATGTTCTTCCTAAAGGTGTCTGGATTATGACAGCATCAAATCCAGACACCGATGATTATGATTTGGTAAACTCATTCGAAGATAGGGCGGTATTTTCAAGAATGTGTATGCTGAATCTTGGTATTGATACACTTAGCTGGAGAAATTGGGTTAAGAGTACAGGCAGAGCTACAAAGCATTTGGAGAATCTTATGGAATCAACTCTTCAGAATGCAGATAAAGTTCTCCCAGATATTCAGAAACCTAATCCTCGGTCATTTGCAAAAATGGTTGATATGATTAAAACAGCTAAAAAGTATAATGCTGAAAATAATGATAAGTTCTTTACAGAAGAGGTATTGCTGACAGCGTGTAAAGGAATCGTTGGTGCAGATTTTGTGTCGATAAACTCTACAGCAATTATTTCTGAGTTTCAAGAAGATGTGGAGAGGACATTGGGTGAGATTTTGGATACTGAAGTTGATATTGTAAATATGCTTCAGATTAAGAATGAATTGCTCAGAGCTTTGGAAAAACCAGTTCAAGATGAAGTTATGATTGATAGGCTGTTTGAGTTTGTAAAAGAGAATTCTAAAAAGTTCCCAGGTCAATTTCTTGAAGTACTCCCGGAGATTAAGGGTCCATATATTGGTAGAGTTACAGAAATGATGATTACTATCAAGAATATGGAAGCTGACATGTATAACCAGAAGCTTAAAAAGTACAATAAGGAGGATAACTAGAATGGGTATTGAAAACATTGCTGCTGCTGATTTTCGTTTCTTTCGTTGTTTCATGGATGGTAATGATGAGATGTATGCTAAGTTTATTAAAAACTGTCCGTCTGAGTTGGAAGGTCTAGTAACTATTAGGGCAATTGTTGAATCATTTCAAACAAATGTTCTTAGCCATTGTAAATTTATAGCTCTTGCAAATGCAGTAGTTCCGGAGATTAACAATATTACAATTTGTAGAAATTATTTTACGGCTCCTTATGATAAGGAGAATTACGATAGGTCTCAGTTTAGAAAAACATTTGCCCATAGAGCTAGTGACAAGGATCAGGTTTTCAAGTATTCTGATTGTATTATTTATAGTGAAGATGAGAGTCTTACAAATCAGTTTATTTTGTGGTCAGTTAAAGAAAATCTGATTCATAAGGTATCTTTGATTAAAAGCAGAGAATATCTTAAGAAGTTTTTGAATCATGATCTTGAGTTTATTGAGAGTGTTATGGATATTAGTAAAACTGGTAAAGATAAGGATATTCCCTGGAAGCATCTTCCTTGTCTTCCAATTTATATTGAAGATGAAAAAGTGTTTACTACTTTTGATTTGAGTTTTATTGCAGATAAAGACGGCCAGACTTATTTGAATAGATACAATAAGGAATTTGAGTTGGTTGAGAGAGTTCCGTATAAGAAGTTTAAAGATCTGGAGGAGACTTCTAATGGATGATCTTACTAAAAAAGCGCTGGAAGTTATACATAATAAATCTTATGGAAGTGAGGGGGTGAATTACTTTAATCTGCTGATAGAGTATTGCTTGAAGGTAACTCCTATTGAAATAGATACATCTATTAAAACTGCACATGTTGATTTTCATAAGGGTTATATCATACGATATAACCCTGAATTTGAAGATATTCAAAGTGAAGATGATCAAATTTATATTGAAAGAATTTCTACAATGCTGGCGCATGAAGCGTGTCATATTTTGTTTAGGCATTGCAGTGTACCAGTTAAAGCTGATGATTCTATGAAATGTATGAATATTGCAATGGATTCACAAATCAATTCATATCTCTGGAATACTGGTTATTTCAAAGTATTCGGAGAGGATGTGAAGCATTGCACAATAACGCAGATTGTGGATTACTATAGAAGTATTTCCAAAATCGAAGGATGTATAGTAATTGAAAATCCAAAGATTAATGATGATGGTACATTTACTCCGCCTTCATTTGAGGGATATCCTATTGGTTTTGAAGTAGAAGATGATATTCCTGATTGGAAAGTAATGTATGATTTTGTTAGAGCAAATATACCCGAAAAACTCGTGGCGTATCCTGGAGAGTTACCTGGATCTAGTCATTCAGAGTGGGATACTGGTGCTCCAGAACGGCATACAGATAGAATTTTTAAAGGCTTTGCAGATGCTTTAAATAAAGAGCTTGAAGATGTTGAAAAAGAACTTAGTAAATACTTCAAAGACAAAAACCCATTGTTTGAGATGAAGAAAATTCCTGAAGAAAGACTTAAATCTGCATGGGTTAGAGCTTTAAGTAAAGAGATTAACGGGGTTCATGTTAGTAATTGTTACAGGTCTACTTGGAATAGATTCAGTAGAAGACTTGGTGAAGGCTATATTGGTAAGTGCAGAGAGAAGTATCAAGAATGCTCTGTATTTGTAGATGTTTCTGGAAGTATGAGCCAAGAGATTCCAAAAGCAATTAGTCATATTTGTTCGATAGCAACTTTCTTAGGTAGAATTAAGTATTTCTTAACTTGGGATACCGAACAGTGTGGCGAATGGTTTAACATTAATACTAAAAAGTTAAAATCTCTACAAATAGGTTCTAGAGGTGGAACTTCATTAGGAGAAGGGTTTAAACAATTAGCTAAAAAAGGTAAAACAAATCTTTTGATTATTATATCAGATATGTGTACAAGTCCTGTGGATTATGAGATTTTGAATGAACTAGCTAAAACACATAGAATAATTTTAGGTTTAGTTCAAAGTGATATTAGTAGAGCTAAAGATTATTTTAGCGGTAATATTAAAATAATTCCGTTATGGGGGGATAGGTCGTGAAAGTAAAAGAAATACTTAAGGAACTATACAAATGTAATGAACTAAACTGTCAAGGATGTAAACTTAATATTAAAGTGCTGCACGGTTTCGACTGTGCAGCACATCTTTTTAATATTGATAATTGGAAAGATAAACTTAGTAAAGTATTGAATCCAAGGTATAGTAAGTATAATGCATTTCTTGAAGCAATTGAACTTCATGAAAAGAATAAGGAGGATTGTAGGTTATGTCCTTTGTATGACGAAACTTATAATAAATGTGAGTTGAAGAGATTTCAAGATAGGCAAACTATTTTACGTACTATGAATAAGGAGGAACTGGATAATGCCGATATCATCGAGAGAGATTGTTCAGAGAGCAGTGGAACTGATTTGCCTGAGTAGACAGGGGGTTCCCTGTCTTATAGGCAATACAGGAGTAGGCAAAACTGATTTAGTTAAAGATATTTCAAAGAAGCATAAAAAGAAATTAGTTATAATTAATACTGCGGTAGTTAATGTAGATGATTTATCTGGATTCCCTTATAGAGAAGGAGATGTAATGAAATGGGCTATTCCAGATTGGTTTCCAAGAGAGAAAGATTGTGTTGTATTTCTTGATGAGTTTAACCGAGCGGATAAGCAAGTTATTAATGCATTAATGCCTATGCTTCTTAGTGGAGAGCTTCATCATGGTGCAGTTCTCCCAGAGGATTGTTGGGTTATAGTTGCATTTAATCCAGATACAGACGATTATGATATGGTTAATTCGTTTGATGACTTAGCCATTTCATCTCGACTGTTTAAACTAGAAGTAACTAATGATCCTGCCGCTTGGAATGAATGGGCACAAAAGAATCTTAATGTTGAAAATGCTTCATATAAAACTAAGCTTATCAGTAATATGAAAGAGTTTTTAACAGCACATCAAACCAGTGTACAAATTAATCAGATTCCAAATAACAGAAGTTTTAGTAAAGCAATTGGTGTAATTGAGTGTGCTAAAACTAATTCAGATTATTATGTATTTCCAGTAGTAGAAAAAGCACTTAAAGGTATTCTTGGAGAAGCATATGTTAATACCAATTCTAGTCTAATTAGAGAATGCTTAAGAAATGATAAGGCAACTCTAAAGAACAGGCTAGAAGATGTTTTAAATAATTCTACTACGTCTGAATCTGAAAAGATGAGTTCTTTGGATTATATCCTTAACGATGAAACAATTTCAATGGAAGAGTATGTAGAAATTAGAGATAATTACCTAAAATTTATTTCTGAAAAAAATCGAAAGATGATTTTGGCATCTATGAATACTTGGAATGAGACAACATTGGAAGTATTTAATAATGATGTAGTTGAGTCTTTATGGAATATGTAAGAAAGGAGTTATAGGTGCATGGATAAAATTCAAAAGATTCAAATAAAGAACCTAGGGGGTTTGTGGATAAGTATGTATGCTAGTATTGGAGAATCTTCTGATCTGCTTGGTTTGAAAAAGATTCCTTCAAATAGAGTAGAGTATGAGAATTACTTTGATACTTTAATTAAGTTTCTAAATAAATCCATTATAAGCGAATTGATATTAACTTTTAATCCAGTCGCGAGTGAAGTATCTGTAGGTGGATATGATTTTAGATTAAATAAAAGAGACATTTTTCCTAAGTCTAATAGAAAAAATGTTAAGCTTAGAACAATGTATTATTGCAATGATGATTATTCTTTATTGGCTTTACGCCACAATTTTATGTTAGCAACTTTAAATCAAGCAGATACATATTATATTTGTGCAGTTCCATATATTAGTTCATTTGTTACATATCTAACGGAGTTTAAACAGTGTTTACTTAAATCAATTGATGATGGATTTCTGACATCTCCACCTAGTGAAGATTGTTTGATGCCATATCCATTGTTATCTTATAAGGATTATGAAAATAAGGCCGTAAAGTTTGAATATCATCCTTGGGTAGTTGATGCTGTAGATAGGATGGCATATCATGCATAAGAAAGCTCTTGATTATTTAAGACAAAATTGTGCAAGTGATGAAGTAGTTAAATGCATGGCATATAGGTTATTGAATAAAAGTATAATTATACCTAAAGTATCTGGCGATGATTCTTTTATCGCCAGAACTTATCTTCAAAATGGAGAAGTTATTGTTGAGTATAATCAAAACTTATTTAATGAATCTGGTAAAGACTTTAATATGATGGGGATTCCTCAATTAGCTTGGGTGCTTGTACATGAAGCATGCCATGTCTTATTTGGAGATTTTGATAATATTGAGCCTGAGAAAAATCATATGCTATTGAATATTGCCGCAGATTCTAGAATTAATTCATGTATTATAACTGATAATACTTTAGTTAAAGTATCTAGTAACTTAATTCCATGTACTAAGCTTTTTAAATCAAAGCCTAATAATGAAAAGAAACGAATGTTTTATGCTGGAGTATATGATATTTATGATAGGTCATATACTAGAGACGAGATTTATAATATTTTAGAGGATTTAATGAAGCAGCAGAATCGGCAGAATAGTATGCAACAGGATACAGATAATTCAGAAAGCGACGAAAAAGGTGATGAGTCTTCGAGTGGAAATTCAGGAGGTGGTTCTAGTGAAGTACGTCAAGATGTAACAGTTGGTGATCTAGTTAAAATTATTATTGATAATGAAGATGAGTTAAGTTCTCAGGATAAAAGTATTGCAGAAGAATATGAAAAGCAAGCTATATCTGAGGAAATTGAAAAAATTGCTCAAGAAGTTAGTGATCAATCAGTATATGTTGTAGAAGATGTTCTTAAATTTATAGGCAGAGCAAAGCCTAAAAGTACTAATAAGAAGCTTTGGACTAAAATTGTATCTAAGTATATTGACGGTTTAGGAAGTAGAACCACTAGTAAAATTAGAACTTGGAGAAGACCTAATAGGCGGTATGATTGTTTTCCAGGTCATAAAGTATCTAGGTATAGGGCAGTATCAGTATTTGTAGATGTATCTAGTAGTATGAGTGCTAGTATGATAAAAGCTGCAGAAAATGTGGCAGTATTATCTCAGTTTAATAATGGTTTAGAGCATTTGATATTGTGGAATACAGATTTAGTAAACGACATTAGGAATGCTAATAAGAAAAAAGTATTAGATGCTCTTCAGTACAGTGGAGGAGGAACTTCATTATACGAGGGCATTAAGTACTTAGTATCTGTTAGTAAGAATGATGAATTGCTAATTATAATTAGTGATTTGCAAGATGACAGTAATATTGGTGGTCTTATTAATAAGATAGCTAAAACTAGAACTGTTATTGTGGGATATCCCAAAGATGATAACGAAACTAAGTATCTTATTAAAGGGATAACTGCAGTTACAATAGGTATTTAACTGAACTAAAGGTACTGGTATATTAAGTAAGTATATCAGTACCTTTTAGTAAATCCATGTTATAATTTTAAAGGAGGAAATATCCATGATGGAGAAGACCCGTAATCATATTGTTGAAGCACTTACTGTGAAGATTGAGACTGTTGAGAAGATGAAGAAAGAGATTTATGATATGATTGTTGATTGTGATAAGTTTATTAGTGCAGTGCAGGATAAGTTTGAGAAAGGATATCCTGTGGATATGCTTTGTGATAAGATTGAATCTGCCAATAAGACTAAGAGTGAAGCCCAGAAGACTCTTGGTAAATGTGACAACCTTATTGCTGAAATGAAAGAAAAGATTAAGAAGTATTCTGAATAAAGGAGTGAAGTAAATGTATATCTTTGGAGATTGCCATATTGGAGCTAACCGGAGAAACAAATTTCATCATAGAAAAGGATATGAAACTTGGAATTATCTTGTTAGAGAAACTGCTAAGTATGCCAAAGATGAAGCAATTATGTTTGCTGGGGATTTGTGGGATTCTGATCGACCTACTCCCTATGATTTGGTGTTGGTAAAAGAAACTCTTGAGAATATTATTACAGATAACTCTAAGAGTAGATTCATATTTATTCCAGGTAATCACGATAGGGTTAATATTGATGGTGTGTGCGCAGCAAACATCTTTGATGAGAACTTGTGTGATGTCGATTTGACTACACCTAAGTATTTTGTATTTACTGAATGGTATACTAATTGGAGAGAAGGCCCTGTTGATGATAAATCTACAGTATATTGCTTTCTCCCATATAGTGCAGATATTCTTGAAAAACTGAAGGAGCTTAGTGATAAAGTAAAACATGATATTATTGATGGTAAATATGTAGAAAATAAGATTGTTCTTATTTCGCATTTTACGACAAAAGAAATGAATCCTTTTGCCGGGATTATTTCAGAATATGATGAAGTGTTTAAACCTTTCGATGTAGTAGTATTGGGTGATTGCCATATCGTATATGATAATGGTAAATTCCACACTACAGGAAGTACGTACATGTTTAATGTGGATGAAATGAATAGTAAAAAGTGTATTCCTTCATTTGTCCGTATTGACGATATTACTGGTGAGTTTAACAGATATGAGTATCCAGAGTTTAAGCCTAAAATTATTGATGACGAATCAGAAGCTGTAGATGATGATACTTTGTATCTGATTATCTCTTCAGAAGTAATTAATGTAACTAAACCAAATGTCTTTGTTAAGTATAAACCTAACAAAGATACTGATGATGATTCAGTAGAACTTAATGAATCGGTCGAAATCAAGAGTATTAATAAGGATAAGGTATTCGAGATTATGTATCCCGAATTGAATGAAAATGAAAGGAAGCTTATTAAAATGTTTGCAAATGGTGAAATTGAAATTCAGGATGTTATTGACGGTAAGATTGTAACTGTGGTTGGTCGCAATGAAGTAAGCGAAGTTGAATTGGAGGCGGAATTAGAAGGACTTCTTAATGAGGAGGGATTTTGATGACGTTTGAAGATAAATATTATTTCTATTATAATCAAATTAAAAATTGTAATAGTAGTACGTTAGCATCAATGTATAATTGGTTTAATGCTAAAAGAGTAGGGGCTACGAGGCTACTCCCATATTGTGAAACTACCATGGATGAAATCCTTAATCCTGATAATGAGCCGATGTCTGCATTAAGTATTGCAGAGAGGTATGAACACATGCTTATTAGGGATTTGACAAAAGGAACTCCAACTTATGGTATTGATAAAAATGCGTGGGTACAGGTTTATTATGAAGCCACTAATAATATTAATAAAATTTTCGCATTTTGGTTTTATACTAATGGACTTGAAGGTGATGAAGAACTTCTAGATTGTATTACCGCAGATATGCTTAGTTTAAATGAAGATAATATTAATAGGTTTATTACAGCTACAGGATTTGAAGTAGAACTTTTTAAGGGGGAAGTAGAAGATGACTAATTATAATGAGCTTATCTTTGCTGTAGACAATAAAAGTGGTATGGTTACAATTATGAATTCTAATAAGGAGAAAATCCTAGAATTAGGGTTGTATAGTTTGGTTCGAGTTTCCAATAAACTTAAAGAAATTATCACCGATATGAATGAGCAAAAAAGTGATATTGATTTTTATAAAGATGAACTTCATGGAGTTGAACTTAGTGTTGATGATTGGGTCAAGATTTATAATGACCTTTCTGATCCTAAAAAACATTATATTAAAGCTACTGATGAATTTATTGAACAGTGGTCTGGTTATAAAGTTAAGCCTTTATCTGAGGTAGTCCAAAAATTAACTGTAGCATGTTATGATGTGGAATCGGTAAATGATTTGTTTGAATGCGAGTATTATTCAATTGAAGACGATTGGGGTGAAGAATATCTTTGCCCATGGTATAAGGACGATGCGTTGAAAGACAATGCTATTGGTGGTATTGCGAGTGTTATTTCTAAGTATACTAAAGAAGACTTGGATAGTTTTAATAAGAAGTATAATCTTGACATTCGGTTTTATGGCGATTATGAAAAGGAAATGAAGGAGAAAATCTATGCCATCGAACGTGCTTAAGTATTATATATTTAAACTTAGAGAAGACCCAGCTCCGCATGCATTGTTGATTGATACGCATGTTTTAATGTTAGGATATAAACTAACTGAACAAGAAACCGAGATGGAATATGCTTTAGATAGTTTCTTAAATTCTTTTAATTGTAAAGGTCATGATATAACTAACTTTTGTATCATACCAAGAACTATATTTAATGATGTGTGTATTTATGAACAGATTGGTAAAAAGGTATATTTGATTACACCTACTTTTCTATGTGATAGAAACCTACTAAGACAACGATATCCTGAATTGGTTCATAAAGTATATAAAGAGGACCTTAAGGATTACCATTATCAGGAAAAAGATCCTGAAATTGATTCTAAAGAGATTGAAGAGATTATTAAAGACCTTTATGGTGGAGGTACAGATGGTTAAATATTTCATTCGACAAGATAACTATAGTATGCATAATGTGGATTTTAACACTTTGCGTGAACTGTGTAAATTTATTTCAGAAACAGTATTAAATGAATATACAGCTAATTATTATAAACCTAAGATTCGTAGAAATGAAGTTGTATTTGAAAAAGTAGAACCATATAATTTAAAAGAATCTGTAGAAATGATAAAAAGTTGTATAGAGATATTTATTTCTACTCATACCCCAGTTTTAGGGGCAGGAATTATATTTGAATTGAATGTATTTATGCGAAACGATGGTAGGGTTAGTTGTAACATTGATAGTACAGTAGAAGATGCACTTTGGTGTAAAAAGTGTAACATCGGTATTATTGAGGTAGAGGATGACGTTAAGAATGGATAACGTTATTAGTAGAATTATTAAATTTTGTACTACAGTAAATCCACCATATCCTAATAACAAATATCCTTGGAATGTGTGGGAACCAATGAGAGATCCTATTACTAAGGAATGTACTTGTGCCTATTGTAAAGACGCTAGACAAGAAAGGGAGGAAGTTAAAAATGGATAAGCTGAATCTGATTGTTGAAGTACTTAAGGAAATGAATGATCCGAAGTACGCAAATGCTTTGAGTATGATCGCCGGAGTATGCCAGAGAAAGTCTGATATTCTGAAAAATGTTGAAGCAATTCAGAATCAGTACAATGCGGCAATTAATGATGTTAATATGTGTAATAAAGAACTTGAGTCTTATGCTAAAGAGGTGAAATAGAATGAGTATTGTGTATAAGGTAAAAGTTGATAAGTTTGATATCAGATGGAATGTAAGTCGAGAAAATTATAAGACATTTGTATTTGAAAATTTGATTGATGCAATTGAATGTGTAATACAAATCGGTCGAAAGTATGCGGAAGTAAACGAGTTAAATAACACAGATGGAACATCTGCAGAAATAGCGTATGGGAATAATAGTATATATCTTAACTTGTTTAAAGAAAAAGATATATGGTTAAAAGTATATGTTGATAGTGAAAATTATGATAAGTTTGATGTTTCAGCCGAATTTTGGGATACTTTTCTGAAGAAGGAGGTAAACTAGAATGTATTATATGTTCCAGATGGTTAGTAAAAGACTTTATATTCTTACAGTAGAGAAGTATACGCCTAACTGTGGAATGAATCCAGATGTCAGGGAATATTTGTATAGTAATCTGGAGTATGCAACATATGAAGGATTGGATAGACTTTTGAATAAGTATTTCGAAGTGAATCATATCAATATTATGGAGTTTAAAGATTTAGATGGTAGAACATATGAAGAAATTCTGAATAAGCGAAAATGTAGAATTCCTATGAGTAATTCAGATCCAGAAGAATATTATATTGAAATGTCGATTGTTTCTTATAAACTTGTTGATGATGAGTTTATGGAAGATTGGATGACGGAGTTCATGAAGAAGGAGGACTAAGAAAAATGATTAGAAGCATTCCAAGTAATAATTATGTTGGGCAATCTACGTATAGAGCATATCCATTTATGGATGAGACTGGTAAAGTACTTGAATACTTTGTTGATTATATGGAGGACTATGAAAATGAAACAGGTCCTTATAGAGAGTATATTAGATTTAAATTTAATGGTAAAACTCTTGAAGTTTATGAAGGAGAGATGTATGGTGGATTAGGATGGTCAGTTAATAGTATTATGACGGTATTGAGTCATGTTGAAGTTACTGAGGAAAATGCAATTAAAATGGCTAAAGATTGGATTAATGAAAGGACCTTTAAGAATGAGTGTTAATATTAGTCTTGATGAACTTAGAGCAGTTTTGGAATCAAAAGGATTGGATATTAAAGAACTAGCAAAAGAAGCTAAGGGGCTTAAATCTGCTCCACAGAGTGTGGTTGAGTCAAAGCAGGTAAATAGACCTAAACGAGCGCCAGTATTTGAGTTAGCTCTAGTTAATTATCCCGATTTTGTAATCAGGAAAAGTACTTCTAAAACAGAGAAGATGCTAGTATTTATGGTATCTCAAGATTCATACTATATTAAGACAATAAAAAATGGGTTTGAAGAAATAGAGCCTTTGGATGAAGATAATTATTCTAAGTTTACGTCTGGTATGACGGATATGTATCTACCAGAAGATTTTTGGCTTAAAAGAATTATGTCAGGGAAAGTTTTCTTTAATGCTATTATGAGGGAGCTAAGTCTTAGTGGTACTAAAAAAGCAATTCTTGGTAAATATTATTTCCAAAATAATATAAACAAAGATGGTGACTTTGCATATTCAATTGAGATGCGGGAAAAAATGTATAGTAAAATCCCATATTTGCTAAAGTGTAAGGATTTTAAACAGGAGTATATATGGGACTGGGAGGCATTTTATGATATTATGGAAAAGTTTGGATTAGATAATGCTAGGGTGTTTATTAAAGAACTTGGTAATAGCTTGGTACATGTTGATAGCTGTTATACTCTGAAATATTTATTGGACGAATATGAATTTGATTTTACATCATTTAAAGATTATGTACTTTACGATTCTGTTAGACTTGGTTATGCTATGAGTTTTTCACAGTTTATTTATACGTGGAAAGATACCTTAAGTATGCAGGAGCAGCTTTGGGGTAAGGTTAAAGACAAGTATCCAGAGCATTTGTCCGATTTTCATAATCAATTAAGTTATAAATGCCTGCTAATGAAAAGAGAAGGGTATAAGACACAAATTGTAAATAGAGCAAAGAAGGCTTCGGTGTTAGAGGCTACAATTGGGGATTATACGTTTATCATTCCTAAACAGCCTCAAGATTTTTATGATGAGGCGACTGCTATGAGTAATTGTCTGGCTAGTTATGTTGATAAGTATGCTACAGGAAAGGATTATATTGTCTTTATGAGACATAAAGATACGCCAGAAAAATCATTGGTTACAATTGAAATTAGTTTAAATGGTAATCTTATTCAGGCATATCAGGAAAGAAATACTAACGTTACTGAAAGACAGCTAAATGCGATTAATGCCTGGTTAACTAAAGTTGTGAAACCAAATATTAGAAAAATGTAATGATCAAAGTATTGAAGTCGCCTGAAGAGAAATGCCCACCAACAATACTTAGTTTATATAATTTTGTTGTTACTACTAAACTGGTATTGAGAATTTCACTATATAGTTGTATAATCGTAGATACATCTCAGATATTGGAGAAACATCCTAAGATAACAAGAACTATAGGTGATTTTTACGTGGGCTTTTCTCCATTTGGGCAAATATCTATAAGGGTTATTTAGACTAGTGGAGGAACAGTATGAGTTTAGGAGAAGAGGCTAAGAATGAAATTAACACTACTGTTTGGATACCAAATGGTGACCCTAGTAAGAAGTTGTGGAAAACAAAAGAGGGTAAACTCATTTCAGTAAAATTGATGAGTACATCACATATTAAAAACTGCTTGAAGTTTTGTATTCCATATGCTAATGATTGCTGGGATGTAATTTTTAGAGCAGAATTGAGAGAAAGGGGAATTCGATATGATTAAAACACTTAAACTACATAATTTTGGAAAAATTAAAGATCTTGAGATTGATTGTGCTAACAAGAATGTTTACATTGTTGGTCAAAATGGGTCTGGAAAAACTACAATTCTTCAAGCTATTTCACTTGCTCTGACAGGTAAAGTAGCTAAAGGTCTTACAAATGATTTGTTCATTGGTCCTTATGATAAAGACTTTACAGTAGTTCTTGAACTAGATGATGGAACTAAGATTGGAAGAACTGCTAAAGGAGCTAAACTTCAACTTCCTAATGGGGCAATTTTTAAGAAAGTGAAAGATGTGTACGAACACCTCGGTTTTGACCCAGCACTTCTGTTTAATCTTAGTTATGTTAGACAAGGTGAGATTGCAGATTTGTTTATGTCTGGGAATGGTAAAGGAGTTATTGATAAACTTAGCTCATTGATTATTGACGCTAAAAGAATGTCTGAAGGTAATCTTGAGTTAGGTAGAAAAATTAAAACTCTTGAATCTGATATTGTATCTATTCAGAATGGAATGAAACAGAATCTTGAATTCATGAAGGAATTTAATATTGATGAGATTGAGCGCAATATTACGACTTACTCTAATATGATTAAAACTCTTCTTGAGTCTAAGAAATATTCTAATTCTGAGATTAACAAGTTTTATAATATGTATAGTCAGTTTGAGATTCTTAGTTATAATTTAACAACTCAAAAAAAAGAGGCTAATTATTATAAGGATTTGTTTAATAAACTTACTAAACCTGAAATAACAGTAATTGAGCTTAAAGATAAACAAGCAGCATATAAAGAATATGCAATTGAATTTGCAAAAATTAATGATATTGATAATGAGATTGCTCGATATAAGGTAGTAGAAAATTATGTAGATGATGTTGAAAAGTATATTTCTACTAAGTTTTATAGAGTAGATTATACTGAAGATGACTTAATGAGAATTAATGCTGCTGAAAATGATATGATGGATTGCTTGTCAACTACTAAGCATTTTAATGATGTAACTTTGGCAGAAGAGTTTTTGAAGAATTATAACAGTATGGACCATGTTGATGCTAAAACTCTTCTTGAGAATAAGAAACTTAAAGAGTATTTGGTTAATAGGCTTAAGCCATTTAGATTTGAGGTACAGTATATTAGGTCTATTAAAGCAAATAACCCTGAAATGCATAGTAGAGACATTGTTCTAAATCATATTACAGAACTTGAGAAGGATAAACTTACTATTATTAATAAGTATAAGAATCCACCTCAAGAAGTTACTGATAAAGAGATTTGGGATATTGACCAGCAATGGAAAACTTATAATGATGCTGAGTATAAGATGAAGAAAAGTGTTTCTATGTGTAATGATACATATGAAAAATACTGTGAACTTTCTGAAAAGATTAAAACAATTCCTACTAAAGAACAATTGGATGAAATGAAAGATATTGAGAAGAATATTGCTCAGTATGAAGATATGCTCCAAGTTTGGGAAGATAAAAAGAGCATGTATAATAAATGTATTCTTAATAGTAAAACCAGAGAAAAACAGATTAAGGATACTGAAGAAGAGATGGAACGGGTAAGTTATTGGAAAGATATCTTTAGTGATACTCCAAATAGACTTAGAGCAGTTCTATTTAACCCGGTTGTTGAAATACTGAATAAAGAGTTTTATGAGTTGTTCAGTTTTAGTGGTCTTGGTGAAATCAATATTGATTGGAATAAAGTTACCATTACTATTGGTGAAAAAAAGTTTGAACAATTGTCTGGTGCTCAGATGGTAGCTGTTGGGTTGTCATTGAGACTAGCTTTACTTAAAGTAATGGGTGAATGTGTTCCAATTATGTTAGTTGATGAGCCTACAACCTTTCTGGATGATGATAGAAAGAATGACATTCAGAAGCTCCTTAGTCATATGAGTACAGTTTCTCAATGTATTGTTAGTACTCATGACGATAATATCATTAGTGCTAATAGTGTAGTTATTAATTTGAATAAGTAAACTAAAATAACTGAGGGCTGTCTTAGGATAGCCCTCAGTATATATTTGGGGGTGGTATGAGTGCATAGTGAAAATTGGTGTAGAGACCTTGCTGAAGGTAAATATTACAGTGTACGTGTGTTTGATAAAGTTTTTAAAGAGATGATAATTCATACGATTACTTTAAATAGACATAGATATATGTATATGTTTATGCGTAAATATGCATCAAGGAATCGTCTAGTAAATGGGCTTTGGAATGTTGACCCAGCAAGGATTCAGTTGTTTCCATATCCGAGCTCAGTATATTTTATAAAAGTGGTATAAGCTATGGCAACCTGTATAAGTACACAAAATTTGATACGTGGATATATTGTATGGAACTCGATTAATAACAAAGTATTTTACTATACCGCCATATTCTGGGTTAATGATAATGTATTTCGTAGTTTTACTATTAATAAACATTTCAGTAGAGTATCTTTAGATAAAAAATACACATCAATTTTTAGTAGTGCATATGGTTTGAATAAATATTGTTCTAGAGTATTTAATAGATGTGAGCGTGCAGGTAAATTTTATATTTCAGTAATATGAGGAGGAGGACATGTATTTCAAAGATATAGATGACAAACTTCTAATTATGGCTAGTAGAGCTTTGTGGGATGCTGATAATGTGAAACTTCCAGAGTATCAGGAGATTACTGGTCATGCTATGAGAAGATTTGTACAAAGAGCTTCTAAGAAAGGTTTTGATGATAAGAACATTCTTAAATGTAATGTAGAAATATCTAAAGTTTTAAATGATGAATATAAAAGAGATCATTATATGGGTAAAACTATAGATAAATTCTATGGAACAACTTATTGGTATAGAGGCTGTTCTAAGGATGGTAAGATTAAATATCTAATTCTTCAAACACCTACTGGTTATATTAAAACTGTATTTAATTGGAGTTTTGATACAGATAGAGTTAAATTTCTAAAGACTAGGATTATTAAACTTGCAGAGAAGCTGAAAAACGAATATGTTAGATCTAGAAAATCTTGGAAGGATGAGGTTTAATGATATGTTCAGCGACTCTACATTTCGGGCATGAACATGTTGATTTATTTGATAGCGCGGTATTAGTGGCAAACAAATATCGTGAAAAATTTGATAAGTTATTAAAATGTAATTTTCAGGTAGTTACTATATTTGGTGATCGGGCAGTTGTTACAGAATGTTTAGATATTAATGCTATTGTAATTTTGGACATTGAATATATGTATAAAAAACTATCTGTCGGGATAAAGGTGATTTAGATGATTCAACTTGCTAGTATAGAAACTTATCCATATCTTTCTAATAATTATATTAAATCTGAGGAACGTCTAAGAATTTATGAGTCTTATCTGAGTCATGCACAAGTTTCTGATGGTAGAAACCTGATTCACGAGTATGACCCAAAGTTGAACTATCATTTATTTGATGTTAGATTGGGATACTCGTCTGTTGGTATATCAATAGTTACAGTAAATAAACAAGCTGTGAAAAAAATATCACTAATTAATATCATTTAACTCAATCTTTGTAAGTATATTTATTTAATATTAGTTTAGGTCCTTGGCTATGTTAAAGAAGGTGATTTTATGTGAATCGTTATCTAAATATTTATAGTGCTAAGCGCGTGTATTTTAATGAAGCTACTGTTGTAGACCGTATTACAGATAAGGAAATATATGAATGTTTTGGCTTAAATAGTCGTGCAATTTTACCACAAATGAGGCAGCTATATTCTAATTGTAATTTTAAGTTTAATAAAACGCCATTATATTTAGGTCATAAAATTGAATATGAGTTAGGTAAGTTTCATATTCAAGTGCATAGAGCGAGGTATCTTACACTTGAAATAAAAATACTTTAGAAAGGAGTATTGTAAGGATGTCTAGAACTTGGTGTAATAAGTCATATGACTGGTTTGAACAAGGTCAATGTATAAATTCATTTAATCAAATTGATAAAAATCATAGTGTAGGTGTTTATGTAAATGATGATGGTGATATTGAACATCATTACATGTATCACGGTTCATCTATTGTTAAATTTAATGTTGAGAAGAAAACATTATATGTAAACCATTTTGGATATACTAGAGGTTCAACCCCACAAGCTATATACGAAGTACTAAATATGTATTCTGACAGAGATTGTGATGTAGTTAATGAAGACGATGGTCACAATGATCTTTGGTTTAATTTGTGTGATAGATATAATATTGGGGTTTATGGTGAGGATATTTCCAGTAGCGATTATTGGTATGATAAGCATATAGGCCCAATGTCTTCAATGGTTGAAAAGATTCCTACGGATATGAAGCACAGAGATTTCAGAGAAAAATGGTTTAAAGAATTTGCTGAAAAAGCAGAATTATACTTTTTAGGTAAAGCAATTGGTGGGTTTGGATGGCATTATGGAATAGGATACAGATTTACCACGAAACACTACAAATCACGAGGCACGGTAATCTTCGCACCATGCAGAACTAAACTAAGCAGACGAGTCTATCTTAAACAAATCTAAAACCACTTAATGCAACACCATGGAGGTAATCTATATGAAAATCTATCAAAATCCAATTAGTAACATCCGTAACATTTGTAACATTTGTAACATCAGCACCATTAGCAACAAAGTAACACAGCAACATCAGTCAGTCGGTCAGTCAGTCTGTCAGTATGTAAGTAAACAAAAAATCAAAGCAAATTGTATGTTTAATATTGTCAGTCTGTATGTCAGTCTGTCTGTAAGTTAAATAAGTAAACAATACTGAAATTAGGTGTTGACACAAGGATGAGTTTTCTATATAATTCATATAGAAACTGCTCGATCCCCCTCGGGGGGTGCAGGGCACATCCTTGATCACACTTGATAGTAAGTATTGTTTTTTGTGTGATCTATCATATTTTTATTGGAGGAATTACTATATGGATGAATTGAACAAGAACCAAGTAACTGAAGAAGAGATGAATGATGCTGAAGAAGTGATTAAGGAAACTGTTGATGCTAATTCACAGGATAAAATCACAGAAGACGACATTGACCAGATTAATGATGAAGCTAATGAAGAGTTTGATAAAATGTTTGATAATGGTGAAATGCCGGATTTTAGTGAACTATTTGGCAGTCTCTTTGGTGGTGGTAATCCTTTGGAAGAGCCTATTCTTACTGTAGAAAAGATTAATAAAGAAGTTGACCTTCCTAAGTATGCACATCCGGGGGATGCTGGTATGGATGTTTGTGCCAGTGAAATGGTTTGCATTAGACCTAATGATTGGAAACTTGTTCATACAGGTATTAAGGTAGCAGTTCCAGAAGGTTTTGAAATGCAGGTTAGACCTAGATCTGGGCTTGCTCTTAAACATGGTATTACCGTTCTTAATACCCCAGGTACTATTGATAGTGGATATAGGGGAGAAGTTGGGGTTATTCTTATGAATCATAGTGATCGGGATTTTACTGTTAAAAAGGGTGATAGAATTGCTCAGTTGGTAATTGCTCCAGTTATTTCTGTTAGAGTTATTGAAGGAGAAGTGGATAAGGTAACTGAACGAGGAGAAGGTGGATTTGGGTCTACTGGGGTTGAATCTAAAAAGGAGGAAACTACTAATGACTCAGCAGGAACAGAAGAACCAAGTAAAGAAGTGTAGGATTGTTTACAGACCTAAAGAAATTGTTCCTCTCGATATGAAGGATTTTAGCCCTGAAGAAAGAGAAGAATATAACAAAATTTTAAAAGAAGAATCTAAAGGTACTGGAGTTAGCATTTACGATTATTATAACCTTAATGAGGAGGAGATTTAATCATGATTATTGCTATTGAAGGTATGGATGGTGTTGGCAAGACTTCAGCTATTAATTATACTAATGGCTTTTTGAAGTTGTATTCTTTTGGCCAGAAGTATCCAGCATTTAGTTATGAAGGTCCTTTCTTTGAAGATTCTGAGTATATTAAGAATGCTATTCAGCTTAATACAAATATCTTCTTTAAGTCTAGTAGTTTTATTGGAAGAGCAGTTGCAGTAAAGAATATTGACTTCCTTCATTATACAGATAAAATGCTTACTAGAAAAGCTCTTGAGCATAATGCTACTTCGGGAGAAATTTGCTTGTATGATAGATATTGTCTCTCTCAGGCAGTTTATGCTAAAGCTATGGTAGATATGCTTATTGAAGAAATTGAAAATAAATATGAGGGTACTCCAGAGTTCTTTAGCTATGATTATCTTAAAGAACTTAGATATGAAGTTGGAGATAATTTCTATGAACTTCCTAGAGCTAAACTTACAATTGTGTTTGTAGCAAATACTGAAGAAGTACTTAAGAGAAATAATAGAGAAGTCAATGATATTGTGGATAAAAATCAGGTCTTCCAAAATAAAGTTAATGCACTTTATACCAATAAAGAATTTGTAGATAGATATTCTAATAGTGAGCATACAGTTATTGTGGATACTACTGGAATGACTGTAGAAAGTATGGGTAAAAAGATTAGAGATCTGATTAACTATTATGCCAATATTAAAAAATAATTTGTTAATAACTAGTTATGGGATAGACTCAGCTCTATCCCAAATTCTCTACTATCATCACACTAGTACTACTAATTTTATAACTATAAGTAGAACTAAAGCTTCTGAAGCTATAGAATATCTTAATCCTAATATTGTAATTAATTTAGGAGAAGATTGGGATAATGTAACTATCTTTAATAGATCTTCTACTTTAAGTGCTACTAATCAATTAGCTACTTATTTAAATGTAGATAAAGCTATTATGAAGTATGCAATTCTTTCAGATAAACTTCTTCAATATAATGAAGAGCTTGAACCAGTTGTAAATTTCTATGAAGCAGTTGGTCATGATAACTTTGTTAATAGATTTATTATAACTGATTCTTTAACTTTAACTAAATCTGAAATAGCTTTAGGTAAAGCATTTGTTATTGAACATCAGCATATTGCTAAAGAATATGTAGATAATTTCTTATTCTATAAAGATGGAATAGCTATTATTAAATCTAATTTTAAATTAGGTAAATATCTTGAAGAAGCTATTATTGATAAGTATGCTGAAGATGGTCTTAAATTAGTTTGTACTTATAGTAGTTTTAATGTAGATAGTTTTGGATTAAGATTTAAAGCTAAAAAAGATCTTAAAGAGAAACTACTTAATAATATAGACCCTAATATTATTAGCAATGAAGATCTTGGTAGCTTAATAATTGCAGGTATTAATGACCATCAAGAAGATGCGGAAGAATACTATTATGAAGTATTGTCAGAAGCTTGGGATAAAATGGTAGAAGAAGATAAAAGAAAAGTCTTTGATGAGTATGATAAATGTATTGAATTAAGCTAAAAAAAAGAAGAGGCTCCCTTTGTTAGGGGGTCTCTTCTTTTATTTTAATGTTAAATTTTATTTGTATATATATTGCCAGCGATTCAATGTGGTTATGAAGGCTGCATACCTTCTAACTAAATACAACATTGAATCAGCGGAATCATCCCCCTCTGTGCAGAGAGGCATCTTTAAGGAGGTGTTTGGGATGATTGAGAGCATGTATTTTGTTATCGTTAATGGCGAAGCAAGAGCGGAAATTCAAATCAAGGTTAACAAAGGGTTTTCATTTGAAGTCCTTGGTTTGAGATTTTCTCACTCTTATGATTCGAACGGAAACGAAAGCATCAAACTCACGCACATCGATAGCGGCGAATATGCTGTTGCTTACGTGAAGGTCGATAACGCTGTTGATGACGAATTTAATCCCAATTATGTTGTTCATGGGAATAAGATCGTTTTCAAGGCGCTTGAAACGACGCATTTCCTCTGGCACCACTCGTGCCACAAATGGGGAGAGAAGTAGTTAACAAAAAAGAAAACCCATACGCTGTGAAGCTGTAGGGGTTTTCTTTTAGTTTAGTCTTAAGGATTTTCTTTTGGCTCTTCTTCATCAACTACAGTATCTGGTCCTACTGAAGTAGAAGAATCTACACTACCTACCGTAGTAGTTACATTAGCTAAAATATTAATAACTTGCATATTAGTATGTAGATTAATATTAGCTGGAATCTCCAGCTCATATTGTAAAGAACCAGATAAAGCAAATTCAGCTAGATCAGTACCACCATAGAATGAAGAAGAATCTGATAAAGCAGTTAATCTTAAAGTAGGAGTAGTTGCAATAGGCATTACATATTCATGCCTTCCAGTATTCTTTATTAACTTATGACTAATATTACTATGATTTAAATCTAAAACTATTTCCTCATTATTATCAGTAAGCATCTTAATTTTATCAGATAAAACAAAGTTTAATGTTATCATATTCATAGGGACAACACTATTTAGTCCTCTGAAAAAATTAAAGAAAGACATCTGAATATCATGAGCTTCAGGTAAAGAATCTGTAAATATTTTTAAGTCAATATTACCCTGCATCCTTCTGGTAGTTAAAGCCAATAAAGTTCCATCTTCGAACAGAATTGGAGGCCTATTCCAATATGCCATATATGGATGCATATTCGTATAATTCCATAACCAATTAGTATGGTCTACTGGCTGCTCTAAAGTAGGTGTAAATACTAGGAATGGTTTTTTATTGTACATTCCACCTTCAGAAACAATAGTAGGGTCTGTATTAAGTTGTTCTAAATATTGAACTGCTTTATTATAAGAGCCTATAAATACATGCTTAAATTTATTATATACTTTGGTTTGTAATAGATTCTTAACTTCACCTAAAAAAGAACTTATAGCTGTTGAAGGATATGGAACTGGTGAGGTAACTCTTTTTCCAGAGTACATTGGATATCACCTTCTTTTAGCTATTTAAATTGATTCTTCCAGCTTTTAAATTTATAGTTCCAGAAGTTTCAATATTTATATTGCTATTATCCATAGTAATTTTACTATTACCTTGAGTAATAGTTGTAGTATTTGAATCTTTATTAATAACTATGCTCTGCTTTCCATTTCCAGATTGTAAAGTAATTATATTATGATTACTTTCATCTAAAATTAATGCCATATTATTACCTTCAACTAAAGGTCCTGTAGCAGTTCCTCTACCTTTAATAACTATTTTAGAGGAGCCATTTTCATCTGACATTAAAATAGTTCTTCCTCTAGGAGTCTGTAATAGAGTATAAATTTCATTTGGACTGCCACTAGTTCTGTTTTCATTAGGTATAGTATATCTATTATTGAATCCACCAGAACCAAAGTACCATGCAATACCACCATTATCTGTTCCTTCTACAGGGTCTTCCCAAGCTACCCAAACATCAGAACCAATTGGTGGTATAATACACTGCCCAGAATTTTTAACTTTTCCTGTATCTGATCCTACGAAAAAAGCATTTAAAGGGTAAGCCCAAATTTCAGCTGGCTTACCCGAATCAGCATTCCAATCCTCAACATTCACTTTAACTGAACCAGGTGCTACTCCTGCTCCACCATGTTTATAGTTAGAGTCAATTACTTTAGCTCTATAGCATTTACTTAAATCTAGTGCCATTGCATTTTATACCAAATCTCTGCCATAGGTTCAGGAGTAACTGTAGGAGTTAATAATTCCTGTTTACCTTGATTCTCAGGCATATTTTCTCCAGCATTTCTAACATCCTGTTCAGCAGTAATAGGATATTGATTCGGTACATTAGGTCTAATTGCATGAACTAAAACTACTGTATCTTTAAAAGCTGGATTAATAAATCTATATGGCTGAATAAAGCCAAACTCTTCCAAAGCATTTATCCAAGACTTATCATCATGCTTAGATAAATCATTAAATACCATCCATTGTATTTGAGGATTAGGATTTTGCATAGCAGTTTCAACAGCAGTTTGAATCATCTTCTGATTAATATCTTTATCGTCAGTAGGTTCTCCATAAGTATAAGAAGCAACTGCTAATAACTGTCCATTATTAATAGGTAAGGGAATACCATCAATTAAAGCTAATATTTCGTTACCCTTAACAGCTGCTACTCTAAAGCTATAATTTTTATTATCGGTTCCTAAATATCTCATAATAGCCTGATTATCTGACTTATCTTCTGGATAATACTGATTAGGATGAGTATGAGTTTTATTAAAAAACTTTTGTAAAGATTCTTTCATTTCAGGTGGAATAGAAGTAATGATTTGTATCTCATCTCTATGTTGTTCTTCAGGTTCATTTAATGTAGCTTTCATATTTGGGTCAGCTATATTAGGAACTTCTGCCTGGGGCTGAGGCTGAGGTGGCAAATCATTTTCAATAAATTCCCACCAATAATATCTTGGTTTATATTTATTGTTCATTTGGGTTATTATCTCCATTCAAATCTGGATTCATTATATTATTAGCTATAGTTTTATTGACTTGTTTTTTACTTGGTTTCTTAATAGTAGGATTCATAATTTGTTTAGCAGTATCCCTATTATCTCTCTTAACAACTTCAGGAGGATCAACATCAGGAATAACTGGATTAGTTATCTTATCAATATCTATAATCTTAATAGGACTGATTTTTCTATCTTTAGGTAAATCTTTAATAACTTCTTTAGAAATATCTCTCTGAACTGGTTGAACCACTTTCTGCTGTGGAGGTAAATCTACAGGTTCTTTCTTAGGTGGCTCTTCAAACATACTCTTTGGAAATTCACCAAAATCATCAAGATTATCTTCTTCTGGTTCGGGTGTTTCTGGAGTAGAGGGTTCTTCAGGAGTAATCTCAGTATCAGAAGGGGGCTCCTGTAATTGAACTGGAGGTTGTTCCTCAGGTTGTTCTTGAGGAATCTCTTCTTCAGGTGCTTTAGATTTAGATATCCTATTAACTGTTTTATTTATATCCTTAGTTAATTGTGAGTTGGATTTTTCTTTTGCCTTTGCTTTGTCATCCAAGTATTTTTCAAAGTTAGCCAATTCTGGCTCCTGCGGAGCTGAAGCTGGAAGTGGTGTTTGATATTCTGGTTGTTCTGGTTGCTGAGGTTGGACATTAGGTTGAACTTCTCCTTTCTGAGGTTCTTCTTCCTGAGGAATCTCTTCAGTTGGCTGCTCAGGTTCTTCAGGTTGTTCTTCTTCGGGTGGTTGCTCCTTTAAACTATTAAGGAACTCATCATTAATTTTAAATACAGATCTATATTTAGTCTTACTAGTGCCTCTTAAGGCATCTACCTTCATCATAGATTCTAATATAAAATCTTCTTGTCCTTTTAATTGAGGTAATTTAGTTAATGTAATAGCTTTTTTAACTAATTTTTCTAACACCTTTCCATCTGTATCATAATAGTGATCCATAGTAAAAGTCCATACTCCATTTAATTTAGCTACTACAATATATCCTGCTATTGAAACATCAGTAACTCCACACCATACAGTAAAATCAGGTAATTTCTCCTGTGCTGATAATAGAGTAGATGCATCTCTTTTAGCTCTTCTGTTAACTTCTTTTTTACTTAAAGACATATCATCTTCATAGACACCATATTGGAATCTTATCATTTCACCATATAAATCTTTTGTATATTTTGCATAATACTTAACTGGATAAGTAGCTGTTTCTAATATTTGAATGTTTTCATTTAATTGTTTAGTGTATCTAGTTGTAGTATATTTACTATCTTTAGTATGATAATTTTCTATAACTGTTTTTTCATCTTTGGTTGGGTCAAAATTAGGATACTGCCTAAATGCAAATTCATCATGAAGAGGTTTTGCCATTCTAATAATAGAATACTTTTTACCACCTTCAGGACCTCTAGAATACCAATAATCAGTTGGTCCAATAATAAACATGATTCTAAATCCTAACTTAGTATATAAAGCAATAGCTGGCTTATTATATGGTTGAGTATTCAAATCAACCCATTCACTATTCTCAAATCTAGCTTGGCACAGTAATAATCCATCTTCCATAATCTTTTTACCATGCCCTAGTTTTTGAAAATGTGGATTTACAAATATTTCTGGTATATGAACATATTTATCTCCAGTATCTGAATCATCAGTTTCATATGCAGAGAAATATGCAATATAGTCATTAGTTTCATTATCAAATAAGCATTCTTGTACTGAAGGATGATCCTTTAAAACTTTTTGTAATGTATTTAAAAAATAATCTTTCATTTGATTTATACTATCTTCAGTACTAACATTATCTGGTTGATATTTTAAAAAAGCATCACAATATGCTTTAGCTAGAGGCTCTAAATCAGACGATTCTACTTCTTTAATTAAAAGTATAGAAACACACCTCCCCTTTCTAATAATTTTATAATTAAGTATAGCATAAATAAAAAAGAACTACAAGAGGGAATTCCTCCTGTAGTTCATATTTTTTAGTTATTTAATTAAAATTGATTAGCTAAGAGGCGTAACTTCTGGATCTGTAGTAGTTTCACCAGTTGTAGTCTCAGTATCTGGATTCACCACAACAGGTTCAGGATCGGGCTCAGGCTCTGGCTCCGGTTCAGGTTCAGGAAGTTCTCTGGCTAAAGTACTCGCCTCGACAAAACTCTTAAAGTCCTCTATTTCAACGCCATCAATAAAGACGTGAGGCATCTTCGTACCTTCAGCGTCAAGTAACTGAGCATCTTTGGGTCCAGCATAGTAGTAGAGTAACTGGCTAATTTCAGCGCCATTAGCACCTTCAGCGGTGTTGATGGTAGTAGTATTAGAAATATTAACAGTAATACCACTAAAGTCAGAAGTGCTCTTGCCATAAGGCTGGAAGAAAAGAATACCAGCCCAATCAGGATACTGAATATCACCGGAATAGGTGTTATTTCTAATATTAACAACAACGCCCTTTGGGCCACGACGCTCACCAGTAACAGGGTCAATGATGTCCTTAGCTGCAATTCTGATAGGATTGGTATCTGGGCCACAATCAAAGCTGTTATTATCAATATTGATGACCGCATCATCATCAAGCTGATATAAGTTTATAAAGTTATGCGAAGCAGAACCTTTGGTAAAAGTATTGCCTGAAAAACTCGAACCCTTCTTAACAGCGCAGTTAAGTTCAAAAAGATTATAAATACCGGGGTTATCTCCAAAGTAATTGTTATCAAAAACAACCTTAGTAGGTAAATCCCATCTATTGGGCATAAAACCCATCTTATTTGCCATAGATTTATCTCAACTCCTTATTATTTAGAAGTTTAGTTAATTTGCAGATTGAAGATTAAGGATTCTGCTGTTATTAATTGATGCATCTGAAACATCTTTAAGTTCAGTTAAAGCATTATTAGTTAAAGTTAAACCAGAAATATCAACTTTAGCATTTGCCTCAGTCAATAAAGCTCCTTCTATAACAGTTTCACCTGGTCTAGGTTCTTCTGTTGCAGTGGTCTTAACTCCTTCTAATTTAACTCCATCTTTAAGAATAGTATCTTCAGTAATTGTCATTTCAGGCAAATTAACTGTAGAACCAGATGGAGTTTCATCTATAACAGTAGTAAGTCCTTTTTCTTCTATAGCAGATTTGGAGATAGTATCTTCAGCTTCAGGAGGAATTTCCTTTCCTTCTTTACGAAGTTTACCGGGTGTTTTCTTGTGAAGTAATTCAGCTTTTGCTTTAATTTCATCTGGTGTTTTACCATCATATGTCTTCTCAGCCTCAGCTTCAGCCTTCCTATAAATTGCTACCTGGGCTAAAGGTTCTCTGAAATCTGAATACTTACCTCCAAAACCTAAGTCTGCCTCTTGAGCAGTCATATCTGCAAATTGATTTGCAAGCTCCTCTAAATAGAGCTGACCAACTGTTTTTTCAGCAGACATTTTAATTAAAATACCTTTTTAAGTATTAGTCGCCGGTCTTGCCGGTTGAAGCGCCAGCACCTGCTTCAGCATCTTTAGCAGCTTCCTCAGCAGCCTTGAAAGCAGCAGCATCCTCAGGATACTTTTTCTCTAAAACTTCAGGATAGTACTTCCAAAGAAGCTTCTTCTTCCCTTCTGTAGCTTCATGATACTCCTTAGCCTTCTCAGCAGCGCCAGCACCAGTAAGCGTCTCACCCTCAGCGCCATACTCGACATAAGTTTTAATCTCAGTCTCTGTATCAGCAGCTTCCTTCTCCATAGCCTCATTATAAATCTTAACCTGAGCTAAAGGAGCTCTCCAGTCAGCGTGGCAATCACCAAAACCGAGTTCAACCTCGGTAGCAGTCATATCTGCATAAGCCACCTTGCACTCGTCAAGGGCTTTACGACCGGCAGTAACAGTTTCATTATTGTCCATAAATAAATCACTCCATTTTATTAAAATTTAGTTGTATGTATATTACTGTAATAACTTATTGTCTTCTCCAGAAAGGATGTGATAGTATGGAGAAGAAACTATTTAGGGTGCTGAACACCCTCGGCGTGGTCGCATGTGCGGCCACTTTGATCCTCATGGGGGTTCTGTGGGGGAGAATAAAGCCCCAAGAACTCCCTAAGGAGATGGTTGAAATTAACCGTCTTCTTGAGGAACGTCGGGAGCAGCGTCCCCTCACTGCCCCCAAAGAGAAGAAAAAGATTGAGGGGACTCCCGAATCTGCGCGTGATGTGGCCGCAGTTCGGGTGATTGCGAGCCACATCAACGGGTTCATGCTCAGCTCCTTTGAAGGAGCTCTGGGCATGACAAGGAAAGACTACATCGATGCCATTGCTGAGGCCTTGGTGGAATATTCCAAGTCCCAGGAAGAGGCCTTTTGGCTCTGCGGAATGATGCAGACCGAAAGCAGCTTCAGACTGGGAGCCCGCCCTGGGAAGTCCACGAACAGTAGCGCACGTGGGCTTCTACAGGTAATCGTGCGCTACCACGGAGATGTCCTGAATCCCGCAGGCATTTCCAAGTTGGACCTGGCATCCGATATCAACAAATCGGTGTTGGGTGGGGTACTGGTATTCCACAAATACCGGTACCCCAGAAGAGGCGGGAAACGGACTCTCCGGGAAGCCACCCGGAGGTACAGGAGTCTTTCAGCTTCTGAGGCTGCTCAGGCTGCGTACTACAACGCGGCTAATGCAGTCTTTCAGAAGCTTATGAAAGACTTTAAAAAGGAGGTGAAATCCTTGTAAGGGAAACCCCGTACACTACAGCAGGTGTGCGGGGTTTTCTTTTGGGTTAGTCGTTATTAAATAATCTAAGTTTAGTATAAATTCTTTCCATTTCTCTGTAATCAATTTCTCCATTACAGAGTGTTCTATAAATAGTTTCAGTAGTAGAATTGGACATACAATCATTACAGGGGAACTGTATATCTGTAAAGAATATCCCAATAACTCCAGTATCATAACAATATGAGTCATCAAAATCATCAGTACAGAATACTTTATCTAAATTCTCATCATCTACATCACAATATTCTGGATCCATAAGAATAAAGATAGTATTCTGCTTAATGAACTGAGCAATGTTGTATAGAGTACATTTTTCTATAACAGTAACAGGAATAGGAACTTCAATAGTTTCATCAACATCATCAATTATTGGATATGAACCATCGACTGCATTCTTTTTAATTTCTGGATTCTCCCTATAATAGATATCTGAAATAATCCGCTTTCTAATCTTAACTTTAACTGAGCAATACATTTCTTCTGGGGTGTCTTCAGTTTCATCCTCTTCATTATCTGCAGGAGGAATTTCTTCAGAATCGATATTATCCAATTTATCTAAGAAGTCCTTAGAATCAGTTTCAGTATTGATACTATCAAGATTATGGAAGAAATTCTGGAGATTTTCGTCCATTTTATTATTTTTATCAATAACAGGATGGTCTTTGATATGTTCTGCAATAGGATCTGATTCTTCATCAGATTCATTATCTTCAGTAGTTTCTGGCTTAACTACAGAAGCTTCACAGTCAATCTCTCCAAAAGAGTCTTTGAGTTCTTCTAAGAATTCATTAAAATCATCATAGTCTTTCTCATTGACTTTTCCATCAAAATATGGTTCATCCATATTTGGAACAAGAACTTTAACTCTGATCATTTTAAATCAGATCCTTTCTTTTTAGGTATACTAACACAGATTATAATGTAGTTAACAATACTTGTCAATAGGGTAAATTAATTAAAGTTACCCCAAACTTTTCCATACCAATCTCCGCCATTATTAAAAGTAATAAACTCAATAGTAGTCATTACAGTTTCAATCATAGGAGCATATATGCCATCCCAATGGACATTTTCAGGCCATTCAATCATATATTGATTTGCATTATAAAGAGTTAAACTAACTTTTCTAAAGTTACTATTTGCTATGCTATTAATAGTGAAACTGAATGAAATGTCATTATTAAGCATTACTAAGGCATGATTACCTAAACTAAAATCTATTGTAAGATTATCTATATTTGAATCAAGATTTCCCAGGTCTTGTAATTTCTCGTTGATATTCTGAAGAGTAAATAGAGTTGAGCTGTTCTGTAATATATAATTATTATTAGCTGTTTCAACTCTAGAAATCTCTCTAGAAACTAAATTATTTACAAAAGCTGTAGTAGCTATTGAAGTTGAATTATTACTAGTCAATGGGGTAGGTGATTGAGGATCTCCTGTAAATATTGGAGAATCTATATCAGCCTTAGTATTGTCATGTTCATGCTCATGATCTATTCTGGCAGCCTCATTTAAAACTCCAGGATATGCTCTATTGGAATTCATTCTTGGATTAAGATTAGACAATATTATATGCTCATTATTAACCCAAGTTAAATTAGCTCCATTATTGCTTAATATCTTATTAGAAGTATCATCATTAATCTCAGGTATTTCATTTGGAACTACACTCCAAACAGGATTCTTATTACTATCTAATGTTAATACAGATCCTATTTCAGATTCAGTTGAATCTGGTATTTCCTGACTTAATTCTACCCATTCAGGTAATCCTTCTGTATTGGCTATAAGGAATTTTCCAATATCTGCATATTCTATTTGAGGAAGTTCTTGGCTGTCTTGATCAGTTTTCCAGAATACTCTGCTTCCATCAGACGCTAAAACTTTACCAGCAGTAGATTCTGACTGAGCTGGAATAATGTTTAATAACTTAGTATTAATTTGATCATTAACAAACTTAGTTGTAGCTATAGAATTGTCATTAGTATTAACTGTTGGATTAATTAAAATCCTAGGTGTTCCAGTAAATAAAGGTGAATTAATATTAGCTTTAGAAGTATCTGATGGATGCTTATGATCTTCTCTAGCTACTTTTTCTGAAGTACCTATAGCAGCTTCTCCATCCATTAAAGGAACTACTTCTGTATCTAAGATAGCATTTAAAACATCTGAAATATTTATACTATTTCCACCTACTGAAATATTACTGTCACCTAATAAATATCCTAATACTATAATGATGTTTTCTTTAGCTGCGCAAGCTTTAGAAAAGGTTATTCTCTTATTTACAGAATCAAATGTATAGTCTGTAGTAGGAGAAAGTAGAAGTCCATTTCTATAAAGATGAAAACCAGTAGGTCTGTTATTTGAAGGGTATTGCTCTTCAGTTAAAGTTATTTCTGTTTCTCCACCTATAGCAGTCATATAAGATTCAATAAAATAAACTGGTAATGGATGCTTATGATCGGCTCTGGCTGCCTCCGAACTCACTCCATAGGAACCAAGCTTATTATCTGATACTGCTGGATATATTGTAGATGTAAGTTTTAATGGTACTGCCCAATATGCAGATGAACCATTTGTAGAAAGTACTTTATCTGCATTATTAGTTTGACTTGGTAAAGCATCTATGACTCTCCATTCTAATGTCGAACCATTAGTTGATAAGAATTTTCCAGAATTCCCTACCTGTGATGGTACACTTGAATCTCCAGAAATTCTGGTTTCTAAATCTTTTAAAACTACATCTAACCTAGTATCTTGAACCTTATTAACTATAACTTGATCTGATGTTGTTTTTGCAAACTTATCATAATAAGTTTCATTTTCAGCATCAACTATATGCTCTGTTACTTTTTTAACTCCACCATATCTATATGATATTCTCAATCACCTCCTTATCTACACCTATTCTAGTTTTCATTATTTGTTCGAAATATTTTATTAAACAATTGCTATAAACTGTAGTATTGTTCCAGATACAACTGTTTCTGTAAAATTAATTGTATTATTAGATACTGAATAGTCAAAATCTGGTGACAATAACAATCCATTTTCATATACAAATAAATTCTGTAAACTAGATGGCATTGTAAAATCACTTGTACTTAATGTATAGACAGATATGTTTGATGTTATTCTTGTAGAAAATCTTTGAATATTTAATAATGCTGGGTCTATTGTATTATTAGTTCTAGTAAAGACTACTTTATTATCATCAGATGAATATGATGCTCCAGTACCTACAGTACCATTTAACCAATTATTATCTATTTTAGTAGAATTTTCTTTAGTAGTAACTAGTCTATTCTGCATAGCAGTTTGTGATGACCGTAACATAGCTGGTAATACCTCTGAACCATTTTCTAAAGTCATTGCTAATAAACTGCCCTTATAGTTATTATAAGTGCCTAAAATAGATCTATCTAATGTTCCTTTTAATAATGGATCTGGCTGTACTGTATTATTCTGTGATGTTAATGTTACTAAATATGGTGTAGCACTCGAACTAATAACTTTTTTAGAACTTGTAGTATTAAAATACTCTAAAGGTACTTTACTATGTGAATCAGTATGAACTAATTGATAAGGCGTTTCTCCAATTGTTCCTTCTGTATTTTCAATAGTAAGTATCTTTCGAATATATGTTTCATCCAAACAAAGTTCTACTGGAGGATGTGTTTGATTTATAGTTAATGCCATTTGTTATCACCAAACCTAATACCCAACTGCAATCCAATAGATGCGCATATTGTCCCAATAATCGTTACTTGCGTAAAACCCAGTAGTTGTTTTCGATTTAACATATGTCGGGTCTGCGCCACCATATGATGCAGTAGCAGAAATTACTACTTGATAGTTCGTATTGAGAAATGCGATAGGGAAGGAAATTATTTGGTCAGATCCTTTCTCAATCCCGGATCCCCATTGTATTTTTAAACCGTTACTGAGTTTTGTATAATATGTGCCGGAATCGGAAACTCCAACGGTATCTTTTATAACGTTAGCGATATCTCCTACAGTGGTGTGCTGAATATTAGAATTATTATTAAGTAGAATCCAAGTATCGTTAGCTATTGGCGGTTTCGTGCTTATTTGCTGTGTAAACCCAGACCATTTACCATTAAAATTTCCAGCTGTTACAGTTTTATTATTAGCGGTAATGTTATTGTTAACAGTTAATGCTCCACCCACAGAAACTGAACCATTGTTAACTAATGCACCAGTATTAGTAATACTTGAACTTTCAATAGCACCAGTCTTAAAAGAACCAGTAGTAACTTTTCCAGCAAAAGAAGAATTGCCAGTACTACTTACAGTTAACGTTCCCCCAACCGTTAAGTTGTGTGGTATCCCCGTATTACCGGAGCGGTCAAGAAGTGTTAAAGTATTTTTGATAGTAGCGGAATCCCAATTTTTAACTTGCCCACCGCCATATTGCCTTACATAGATGTCTTCTGCGCCATCGTCAGAAACGGCAAGTTCAACGAACCCATATCCCGTATCTGAACCAGATGTGGTATAAGGAACAGTTCCAGATCCAATTCTCCAGCAATCATTGCCTCCGGAATATCCTTCAATCTGTGTGATAACTTTACCACTAGTTAACTCAGCAGTTTGTCCTGTAGTAATTGTTATTGGAGAATTATTAACAACTAAACCATTATTAGCAGTAATTTCACCAAATACTGTAAATGGCGCATTATTAGTTGCTGCTTGATTGCTCCCTATAACAACGGATCCACCATCTGGATTAAGATTTAGGGAGCTAGAACCACCAGTACCATTAGATCTGGCACTAATTTCATTTTCATCAAATGATAAGTGGAGGCCGGATTGACTTCCAATAATTAATGGAGCATTTGCATCATTAGAAGAATTTCCTATCTTATCTCCAGTAACTGGGATGTTTATACCCTTATTAGCAATTAGCCTATCATTTAACGTAGTGATACCTGAAACAGTTAAACCATTTAATGTTGTATTTCCAGCTTTATCCATTAATGTTAGTTCATGTTGGATATTGCCGCTATTAAAATGTTGTTTAGAATCGCCAGTTTTATTCCACGATTGATATTGTCTGAATATAATCGGCTCATTACCATTATCGTAAGTAGCAATTAAAAGATATGTATCGGTATCTTCAACAGCGTTTTCATCTAAATTCATCCCAATTAAGCATCCATCAGTATACGCGCAGCTACTAAACCCTGAAAAGTTAGGTAATTCTTCTGCAAGTTTTGTTTGATTGACTGGATCTGATGGATATGATGTATTAGAATTAATTATAATATTACCGTCTACTAGATCTAAATTTTTAGCTACAACTAAATCATCTTCAATTCTAACAGGCCCATTTAAGTGTGATGAGCCATTAATAGATAAGTTGCCTGCAGTTGAAGTTATATCATTTGCAACACGCAAACCTCCATTAGAGCTAACAATGTCGCTTGTAACGGTTAATCTATTTACCGAAGTATATCCATCTTTATCCATTAAAGTAATAGAATTTTTTTGAGTTAAACCGGTATAACCTGGATTACCAATATACTGCCTGACATAGATAGGCTCAGTACCTTCATCATAAGTAGCTAACATCAAATAATTATTGGTATTACTGCTTCCATTCATTCCTAAAAGGAATCCATCTGAATAACTATTACCACTAATACCAGTAAAATATGGCATTGATGCTTTTAAGTTATCTATGCCAGTAAAAGTCGCTGTAGTACTATTTATTGAAGATACAGTAGAAGATGCTGGTGAAGCACCATTAATGATGATATTACCAGTAGTAATACCACCAGTTAATGGTAAAAACTGATTTGATCTAAATAAACTTGAATCTAATAGCCCATTAGCATCTAATTTAACTAAAGTATTAGCATTACTACTGCCACCAGCAGAAGTATTTTTAATTAAGTTATAACTAATTTTGCCTTCCGAATTAGTTTTAACAACTTTATCTTTATTATTGGCTAAAGTAGTAGACGAACCATCTGTAGCATTCAATAAGTTATTATTAATCTGTTTATTAGAATCAGTTACAACTACTTTATTTTTATCTAAATTATTATCAGTACCGTCTGTTTTGTCTAACCAAGTATTACTTAATACTGAACTAGATGAAGTTGTTTTAGGTATAGTATTAACTGCTCCTGTAGTTGAAGCAGGTAAAAGATTAATGTTAATTAATCCTGAGCTTAATGTCTTAACTAATTTATTAGCCGCTTTTCCTGTTGTCATATCTATTAATGAATAGTCTATTAAACCATTCTCATTAGTAGATACTAATAAATTATCATAACCTTCTCCACCCTGAACTGTCATATCTATTAAAGAATAATCTACTAATCCTGAATCATTGGTTATCACTACTTTATTATCCAAGTCTCCATTAGTATAAGTATAATTACTTCTACCAGTACCTGGATCTTCTGCTTCTTTTATAACATCTTCATCTGTTAAAACTTTTTCTAAATATGCTTCTGATAAAAGATGTTTCCAAGAAGACTTGTCTTTTTTATATTTTGGTATTAAAGCTATTTGATGTCACCTCCTTTAAACTCTGCCTAAAATTAACCAGAAAGCACCCCAATCAAATGGGCTACCTGATTGATAACGATCGCAGCATATGTAAAATTGATAATATTTCCCCTCGGAATTTTGAAGTATTTCAGTAATAGTACACCCACCCTTATCCCATCTACCTACATTAGATCTACTTGTAGCTATTACAGTTATATAAGATGATATAGGCGTAGGTATATTAGTCCATCCAGAGCCTTTCTTAAAACCGCCCTGTAATAGCACTCCATTAATATTAATGTTAATACTGCTAGTATTTGATAGGGTGTTTAACATAGATCTTACAAAATCTGTAGTGGCATAATTCCCTAAGCCTAAAATAGATTTAAGTGAATCTCTATAAACATATCCGCATTTACTCCAATCAGAAGTAATTCCTAAAAGATGTGTTGCGCTTCCTTCTACGCCTTCATCAAATAAGGCCCTTACTGCAGCGGTTCTAGATGTAGCTCCAGTACCACCATGTCTGATGGCAACAACTCCTGTGACATTAGATGAAGTACCACTAACATTACCAGTTAAGTTACCAGAAAAAGTCCCAGCAGTAACCTTAGATGCAGCGATCTTAAGTTCGCCGTTACCAGCAGCAGTACCTTGTGAATTAACATAGAGTCTAACATCATAATCGTATTTTGCAGTAGAATTATCATAGTGCATATCTATATATCTACCCATTTCGCTTACATTTGTATATCTCGGTATATACCCTTGTGCTTTAACAAATGCAGTAGTTGCTATTTTAGTAGAAGCATCTGAAGTTGCTGGAGTTGGGGCATATGTAAACCAATTTCCACTTCCATCAAACCCGACTCCAATTTGTGCATTGGTGTCCGTATTATTAGTTGTGCCCGGGTATACGATCATATTTATTCTATTAGTTCCGTCTGAGAGATATCCTCTTTCCATCCCGCCAAAAAGAACGTTATTCTTATCGGTATACATATAATTCAACTGCCATCTATTTGAAGTTGGTTTTGTTCCTTTTGTAGCTCCAGTATCTTTGTTATAAATGGCTCCAGTTATTGTACCTCCAGCTAAAGGCAAATAATTACTTAAATTATTTTTAACATACGCAGTAGTAGCAATTTTAGTAGAGTTATCTGTAGTAGCTGGTGTTTGACTTAATGAAGCATAATTGGCTCCATCTGATTGAGCAACTAATGTTAAAGAAGACCCAGTTTGATTAGTTGCAGTAGATACGTTAAATGCTTTAAGAATAGTTTTAGTAGTATTACTAGCATCAACTGTAGTATAGAAATCAGAAATAAGCTTATTACTGCTATCCATTTCATTTCCATACATAGCGACACCTTCAATAGTTCTTGTTGAAGAGGGTGCAGTACCTTTAGTTAAACCAGTATCTTGAACAGCAAATGCATGACTTTGATTATTACCAGTGATTAAAATAGCTCTTTTATTTAAGCCATTATGAGTACCATTTATAGTTATTTGTCCTGTTACAGTTCCACCAGCCAATGGTAAGTACGGGGCATTATCAATAGCACTTTGTATTGATGATACAATATCAGTACATGGCGATATTACACCTTTTTTAATATAGACTGGGATACTGTTTGAACCAATATCCGTAGAACCAATTTTAATATTATCTACTGTAACTGTTCCGGGAAAACTTGAACTAACAGTATTTCCATCACTACTTACGCTTAAAAGAGTAGCGGTTTTATTTTTAACTGTAGCTTTTAATGCAGAAGTACTTGTAGAAGAAGCCGGTCTATTTACAGTAATTTTAGCAATATCTTCCGAAGTAGCAGAAGAACCATTTTCAGTTCTTTTTCTAAAGATAATATTTGCATCACTATTTAAGGTAAGGTTATTGTCTGAAATATACCTGTATAATGTATATGGGTTTACAGCTAATTTACTATAATTCTCATTAGATCTTAATGCAGAATTAGTAGATGTTTTAGATGCACTTAAAGCGGCATTAAGAGTAGATATTTCAGCAAATTTAGTAATACCTGGAACTGAATAATCAGCTATTGCAAACCCGTCATTTAAATACTCTTTTAATGCTTTAGGTGTAATTGCCAGATCATCTTTTAATAAAGTTGCTGAATCTAATCTAGAAGTTAATTGAACTATTCCCTTTTGAGTAGTAGATGCATCCTTAACATTCTTCGTAATACTTATATAAGTACTATGAGGAGTCATAACGGTTGTATTATTATCTTTATCTCCTGCAATATCATCTGAAGCTACCGGTAAAGTAGTTGTTGCAATATTATCTGATAACCAGTTAGGATCAATTTTACCTTGTGCATTTGATACAGGAATCTTATATGGAGTTGGTAGGTCAGCTACCATATCAGAGGTCAAGATATTCTGCACATATTCATCAGATATAAGTTCTTCTTTAGGATATATAGGTTCTATTATACTAGGATTATTTGAATAGATATGATTTGATTTCTGTTCAGGCAAATGTTACACCTCCTTTATAAAATGTGAAGTGCTACTACTTTTAATCAGTAATAGCACTAGTATCTTGTTCATCTGGATAAATCATTAAAGGTGGGAGACCATTTAAAGCCCTAACTCTTTCAGCAAAGTATACTCTAGCACTTACTATAGCATTAGCCCATCCGCATCGTCTTTTTAAATTAAAGTACTTTTCAACGGCATTCTTATCATTTGGGAATGTTTCATATGGCAATGCAGCACAGGAAGAACAATGGTTTAATATGGGGCATTTTAAACATTCTTCGGGCCATCTTTTATACTGAGATTTTATATCATCAAATAACTCTTGATTTTCCCTAACTATGGTTTTGTTTTCTACATCAATATACCCCATATTTAATGGATTAGTCATAGTACAGAATCGCATACACGGGTATACTTTACCGTCAGTTCCAAGGCAATTAATATATGTTCCAGCTCCACACCAGTTACTTTCTTTAGTATATTCGTTTACTGGAGTATAACTTAAAGGAGGCACTCTAAAGTTGTCTAATTGAAAAAATTCTACTGTCTCATATAAGTCGTTATCTACCATATAATCAACAATTTTCGCAAATTCTGGCAGTAATATTTCTGTGTCCTCATCAGTAAAGGTTTCTTCAAATACAACATTCGCAGCAATATGTTTAAAGCCAAGCTGTATAAGATTTATAATAGAATCTCCATATTGACGCATGGTTTGATGTGTAAATGTGGCCTTAACTGAAACTGGAATATATGGATAATTCTTTTGAATGTATCTTAATCCTTCAACAGCTCTATCATATGTCCCGTTTCCATTTATATCAACTCTAGCTGCATCATGTACCTCTTTAATACCATCTATACTAAATCCTATGTGTAACATATAGCCGTATTTATCTAAAAGATGTTTCATTCCTTCAGTAAAAAATAATGTACCATTAGTAGAGAAAGTCACACCCATTTTAAATACCTGATACTTTTTAAAAAGAGTTAGTGCATAATCAATACATTCTTCAATAAATTGTGGGTGTAAGGTAGGTTCTCCACCAATAAAATCTAACACTATATGAACAAACTTATTACTATTAGGAGAACCAAAATCCCTTTCAAACACATTATCTAAAAATATTTTAGCTTTTTGAATGTCCGCCTTAGATGTAGGTTCTTTACTATGCTCGTAACAGTATTTACATCTTAGATTACAATCTAAACCGGTCATAATCATATAATTTTTACTTTCAATATTAGTAAGAATTGCCTTATGTAAATTGTCTGGAATAAATTTGCTAGCAGTCCAATCTAACTTTCGTTTCATATTAGGTTCCATCTTACGGATGTATTGTTCATTTTCACTATATGGATAATCATGAACTTTGAACAATTTATTACCTTTTAATTGATAAAAGTATGATACACTTCGTTCTTTATAACTAAATTGAGTAATTAAGCACCAGGTATCAAATGCTTCCGGATCATACTCTTTAATTTTGTTCCATTCTGATTCCATCCAGGCTACTTCGTTATCTGTATAAGTATTCCATTCTTGGTTGTTACTTACTAATCTAATATTTGCATCAAACATTTCATGCAATAAAATCGCCTCAGATGCAAATTCTTCTCCCTTATTAAAGACAAAAGCAATTGCCTTATTTTTAATATTTTTAATTAATTTAACTATACGATCTTTAACCTTAGAATGCTTAATAAGATTATCAAGATCCTTTTCTCCTTTTAATCTTACAGAGATATTTAAATATACCTCATTATCTTCACAAAACTTAACTAAATCGTCGTCAAGCATACTTCCATTTGTATGTGTGACAATTTTAGAATCTGGACTAATTTCTCGTATAGTTGATATAATTTCTTTAAACGAATCTACATTAAGTGTAGGTTCTCCTCCACTTAAACAAACTTTACTAAAATGGATATCTGTTAGAACTTCTTTAAGCTTTACAGTAGATTCGTGAGTCCAGTTATCTACTTCAGGCATAAAGAAGTTATTTTGACAAAATGAACAGTTAAAGTTACATTTACCAGTTACATATATTACTAAGGTATTATCACTTACAAAATTTAAAGCATCGTATTGCTTCAATCAAATCGTCCTTTCTTTTAGTCAACAAATCCATTATTAAGAAATGTTAAGGGATCTTCTTTAACTTTATTTACAAAGCTTTGTAATCCAGACTCTCTATCAATTACATCAGAGATATCGTCGATAGATGGTGCATTATCTAGTAAAACACTTAATTTATCCCTTTCATCATCGGTTAAAGAAACTTTTGATAATAAGAAAAGTATAATTCTTCCATAATCAGCTAATCTGTCGGAAGGATACCCATACAGTCTAAATATCTTTTTAGCTAAAAGTGGCTTCAAAAGCTGCTGTAAACTTTTCTTTTCACTTAATTTAGAATACCAAGTTTTAGTATATGAATACTTCCAAGCATTTTTATATAACTCACCAATAGTTGTTTCTGTATCAAAATCTATTTTATGATATACAAGATTTGACTCTCTATATAAAGTGTTGTCTTTGCCATAAAATTCTACATCAGGCTCATAGACTTTTATCTTATTATTACATGGAAGGCCAATATATAATGCGTTATGTGGAGCAGCAGCCTTTTTACCAACTATAGAAGTATTAAAATACTCTGGAGTAAAATCATTTATTAAGTCCTTATCGACAAATATCCCGGGGACTATTTCATTGAAATTATTCCAATCAATGCTAAAAAGTTCTCGGTTAGTTATTAAAGCTGTACCATTCTGTAGAGCGAGTTTAACCCCTTCAGTAGTTTTACTAATTGGCGTAAAAATAAAATTTTCGATCATAATTTAACATAGCAATCGGTTAGACAGCTACGATATAGTCACCTCCCAATAAATTAATTACCATCGCAGCAATCCCCACTAGAGTTACCACTACAGCTACTTCCGCAAGAACCGCCGCAATCATAACTACATGACCCTGAACATCCAGAACTACAATTTGCGCTACATGAAGAAATACAACTTCCGGAACAACCTGATTTACACCCGATATCTAAATATGCATTTCCAGATCCGTCAAAAGTAGTTGAAGCTGATGTAGTACTTGTATTTACGCTAGCGCCATTTTTCCAAGATGCAGTCCAGTTTCGAATTGCTATAGTTCTAGCTGTAGCTAATTTAGTTGCAGTATCTACAGAAGTTGGTTTTGGAGGAATTTGCCAAGTGCCATCTGCTCTTAAATACTTGGTAGTACTACCATCTAATTTAGGTAAAAGTCCTGCTGCTGAAGTAGATGATAAAGTACTAGGAATTTTAACTGTTCTATCAGTAGCATTAGTAACATGACCAGTAGCATCGCTAGTAATTTGAGATATAGTAAAAGTACCACCAAAAGCTGGAGTAGCATTTGCAGTAGGCTTACCAGTTCTCGCTGTATAAGCTGGGTGGGTATATACAGTATTAGTACTATTGATAGTAACTACACCACTTGCATTAGAAGTTACAGTAGTTGCTCCAGTACCTTTAATAGTAATAGAATTTCTAACTGTAGAATTATCAGTTACAGTTAATTTGGTATTACCATTAGTAGTTGCAGCATTAGAATTTGAACCACTACCTGCATATAGATGAGTTGTAGAATGTGTATCTGAGCTATTAATAGTGACGGTACCACCAGCGGCAGAAACTGTAGTAGCGCCTGATCCAGTAATTTTTACAGATCCACTTTTAGATCCATTTTCAACAGTATTTAAATAAGTATTGTTATTAGTAGTGGTGGCATTAGCAGTAGAGGTATTAGAAGTACCTACAACTAAATTAGCGGTATAATGAGTATCCTGAGTAGTTAATGTTTGGGTAGTATTATTACCTTTAGTTACAGTAATATTCCTTCCATTAATACTTAAGGATTTAACATAATTAGCACTATTAGTATCTAACTTTTGTCCAATCTGATTAGATACTGTAGTAGCAAAATCGGGGTCATTACCTAAAGCGGTTGCTAATTCATTTAAAGTATCTAAAGTAGAAGGAGCAGAGTTAATTAAATCAGAAACAGCAGTTTTTACAAACTTAGTTGTAGCAATTTGATCAGAATTATTATTTTGATTAGCAGTAGGAGCAGTCGGAGTTCCAGTAAGAGCAGGTGAGCTTAAAGGAGCATAATTATTTACAATATCTTCTTCAGACATAGGTTTAGGGTCAATCATTTCTAAAGCGACCCTAGTTTTTTGATTAGCCAATGCTTTCACCTATCCTTTCTTTAAGATTCAATTTGTAAGGCATCACCATACCATGTGATGCCCCCATTAGGTGTAATAAATGTAATTATATTGTATCCAGTACTTAAGTCTGGAGCAGCGCCATCAATCCAAGTAATATTACTACTCCAAGATACTGTATAACTATTGCTTGGCATCATAAGAGTAATGCAAGAGCCATTAGTAGTATAATACCCATTACTAATAGAGCTAAGACTTATAGTTGTATTAGTGTCTAAAGTTAAAGTAAATATAGACCCTTGAGTAGGATCAATAGTAATAGATGATGAAGAAGTTAAAGTATTTACTTTTTCAACTGCAATTCCAAATCTATTATTAACATCAGCGTGAGTAGCATATTCACTGTGGGTATGATTAGCTAAAGCATATCCACTTAAATCTGCACTAGTTACATAATTACTTAAATCTGGATTAGCTGCACTAATTGTTATTTTATTAGTAGTTGGATTTTTAGTAAAAGTAATATTAGAGCCAGCTTCATATTCATCTACATCAATATCTATAGTAGGCTGAGTATCGTTACTCATATATGTAAAGAGTATACTAACTATTTCATCAAGGCCAAATTCTTTTAAAAAAGTAAATGTATTCGTTTCGTGGTCAAATACATAATCTACATCAGAGTTTAAATAGATGCCATCTCTATAAACTGCTATAGCGTATTTAGCAACATTATTGGGAATAGATTGTGATTCAGTTAATGTAATAGTTGTATCTCCAGTATTAGGATAATGAATTGAACTAATTTTAAATTCATTTATATCATCCAAATAAGCATTTATAGCTGAATCAACATAAGCAGTGGTAGCAATTTTAGACGAGTTATCTCCAGCTCCAGGAGTAGGTGCTGTGGGTGTTCCAGTTAATACTGGTGATACTAAAGGTGCATAAGTAGTTGAAATAACATTACCCTCTGAATCCATAGAAGCTTTTTCAGAAGTGCCATCAATATTACCTACAAATGAAGAGGCGGTTATAACTCCATTTTCAATAGTAACTTCTGCATTATCTTGACTTCCAATATGCACCGCTCCACCATCTTCATTAAGATATAAATCAGAATTATTTCCACCAGATACAGCTTGGATACTATCACTATTGAATATTAATTGTGTGTCCGTATCATTGTCATTAATAATTAATCCATCATTTAATGTAAGTTCACCATTAAGAGTTCCACCGGCTAATGGTAAATAATCACTAAAGCTTTTGTTGGTACTCGTAATAACTCCATTATCAAAATAAATTGGAGTATCATTACTACCTACTGTAGCATTTGAAACTGTAAATTCTCCATTATTAATATAAATTGGTGAAGTATCACTGCCTACCATTGCAGTAGATTCAGTAACACTACCATTATTGAAATACACATGTTTAATATCGCTACCTAAAGAAATATCAAAAGCTTCTAAAGAACCACTATTATTAACATAAACTGGCGTATTACTTGATCCAATAGAATCAGTTAACTTTGGCATATAATCATTATCATGTGTATGACTTGATAAACTAAATGTAAGTCCTTTATGTGCTGTAACATTACCAGAAGAATCTTCAGTAATACTTGTAATAGCATTGCCTGAGCCTTCTGTAGTAATTCCAGTGTTAAGTTTACCAGCTAAAGAGGTATTTATTGTACTAGCAAATGAAGGATCATTACCAATAGCATTTGCTAATTTATTTAAAGTATTTAATGAGCTTGGAGCATTATCTATAACATTATTAATTGCTCTAGTTACAAACGCAGTATTAGCAATTTGCTCTGTATTAGTACCAACATTAGCTGTAGGAGCAGTTGATACACCAGTAATAGTAATCGAATCAAATGCGTTAAGAGCGTATTCTTCAATAGCCTTATTAACAAACGCAGTAGTCGCAATCTGATTAGTATTAGATCCAACAGCTGCGGTGGGTGCAGTAGGAACTCCAGTAAAATGAGGAGATACTGTCGAAATAGAACCAGAACTTGACCCTGATCCAGAGCCAGATTCAATATTTAAAGCTGAAATTAAATTATTAACATAAGCTGTAGTAGCAATTTTACTACTATTATCAGATACATCTGGAGTAGATGCTGAAGAATTAGTAATAGTAACATTATCATAAACAGAATTACTATGTGCCTTAACAGCCGTTTCAGTAGTAACTATAATCTTTTCATTACTGAAAATAATATCTTTAAAAGTAATTCTACCAGTACTTTGATCTAATACATAGTCATCAGATTCAGTTAATAAAACACCATCTCTATAAACTTCAGTTATAACTGCATCAGTTCTATAAGATGCTGGAACTGTAATTGCAGTAGTAGAAGTACTTGGATAATAAACATATCTTAATTTTTTATAGTCAACCCATACTGAATCATATCCATCATTTGATAATATTTTAGCATTAGTAGTACTAGTCATATCTGGAACTAACCAATGCTCAACATAGGTATCAAAATGATTTCCTACGAATTCGGTAGTGGCAATATTATTTGATCTATCATCGGTAGCTGGGGTAAAGGCATAGGTAGATTTAGACCCATCGGATTCAATACTAACTGCAATGTAATTATTATCATTACTATCATTATTTAATGTAGAGTGTGCTCTCAATACAGTGCTATTTTTGTTCTGTGGTGTAACATAACTATATAAAGAACCTAATTGACCATTATTTGCAAAAGTAACAACACCTTCAACAGTTTTATAACTATCTGGAGCTGTTCCTTTATTAAAGCTAGTATCCTGAACCATAAATGCATGACTCTGATTATCACCTTTAATAATAAGCCCTCTACTAGTAGCACTATTGTGAGATCCTTCGATAGTTAATGTACCAGTCATAGTATCTCCAGTAACATTAACAAATCTATCATCAGATTCAGTCTTAGTATAATAGTTATTGACTATATCATAAGCAGTTCTTGCAGAAGAATTACCATACCAAGTTTTACCATCATCAGTGCTAATAAATTCTACATAAGTTCCATTTTTATCTAAAGTGGGCGCAGTTTCAGAATAGGTATTCCAAATAATAGTTGAATCTTCTACATTTGAAATCCAATTTAGTGTATAGCCATTAGGATTAAATATTAAGAACCTATAAACTAATGCCCTATTATAGGGGGTGTTCTTTGAAGCTCCAAATAATAATACATCTAAACTAGGGCTATCTAATGTCATAACAATTATATACTCAGTTTCATTTAAAGAAGTCATATAGTCTGAACTTACTTTACCTAAGTCTATAATCTTATAACTAGAATAATCCTGTAACCAAGAATTGTCTAAGTAACCATATTCATTAGCTACAGGTAATTTGTTTAATACAGCAGTATCGTTAGTATCATCTATAGTTAAAATTCTTTCATGGAAGTCTTTAGTAATTGCAGTATCTAATAAGTTATGCTTCTCAATCAAAATACACCACCTCCTATATTAGTTAAAGGTTAAGTAATTTATAACAAAAATATCAGATTCTAAGAATGGTGTTGTAAAGGTAATTACTTTAGTAAGACTATCATAAGTATAATCATTATCAATACCTTCATTCAATCTTAAACCATCCTTAAATATTGTCATCTCAATAAAATCTTCTATATTATGGTCAGTAGTATCTATTGTAGTTCCATCTATATCTTCAGAACCATAAAAAAGAAAACTTTCCATCTTAATAGATTTCCAAGCAACTCCATTGGATCCTGTACTAACTAAAACTTTATTTTTAGTTGCTTCTGATTGTGCTGGAAAAGAATCTACATTTTCCCAAGATATAGTTTTACCATCTACAGTAGTTAATACCTTTCCATCATTACCTGTAGTACTAGGTATAATATAGTCCTTAATAGCCTTAGCTAATGATTCTTCTGTTTTTTTATAAGTAGCCATTGAATAGAATCTCATCTCCTTTTGGCTAAGTGTTTATGTTCCTTATTTGTTCAAATTTATTATAAAGAACTATGACTTCTAGAATCATTTTTCATTTGTATGTATATATAGGCAGTGACTGAGGAGATATTGAACTAAGTATAGGTTCATATCTTAAACCGCCTCAGCAAAGTGTCATCACCTCGGTATACTTAATAGCAGTTCCGAGGCTTTCCCAAGGAGGGATTAGGATGACAAAGGTAAAATGGGAATGGGAGCTCCGCGATTATCAGGAGCGAAAGCTCCTGAACGTAGTCGTTATGGGGGCCACATATCAGGTGGCCAAAGAAAAAATCGCGATGGTATGCCAGCAGTGGAAAGCGATTGCCTATCTTCTTAGAGTCATTGAAACAAAATAATAAGAAGAAAGAAGTAAAATTGGCGCAGTGATGTGTCAATAACCTACACTAAAAAGTGCAAGGTTTTCTTTTAGTTCGGTCTTGACTTTTCTTTTTGGTTTTGCTATACTTCTATTGAATAAAATTTTTATGGAGGTAAAATGATGACTATACAAGAATTATATAAATTTGGAAAAGAGCATGGGGTTTTAGACTATGACATTGCTATTAGGGAACTAAACTATAAATATGATAATATAATTAGACCTGCCTATAACCCTGTAATTACTTCAAGACCATCTGAACATATTTATATGCTAACTGAGCATGTTGTAACTATTTAAATGAAGGTGTTATAAATGACTATTCAAGAATTGTATGATTGGGCTAAAGAGCATAAGGTATTGGACTATAAAGTAGAAGTAAAGTATCGAGATGCTGGTGGAGAATATTATGGTAAAGATGAAGAACTTTATTTAGATATTGATAAAGATTGTAAAACTGTAATTTTATAATACAAGGAGGATTTTTTGATGAAAGTTATCACTGCAATTGAAGATTATGTAGTTAAGCCTGATGATATTAAGGTATTTATGGCTGGTGGAATTACAAAGTGTAGAGATTGGCAAAAAGAGATGATTGATATTTTGAATCAGTATAGTCTTCCTGAAGTGTTTGATAATGTAGTATTGTTTAACCCTAGGAGAGAAAATTTTCCTATTCATGATCCTAATGCTTCTTTCGATCAAATTAAATGGGAATTTAACTGGATTGAAAAATGTGATTTCTTTTTGATGCATTTTTGTAATTCAGAATCAGTTCAACCAATTTGCATGTATGAACTTGGAAGAAATATTGTAAGGATGCAACAAAAGTTTCCTAACGATTATTATCATAGAATTATGGTATGTATTGAGTCAGGATATAGTAGAGAGCAAGATGTTATTATTCAAACTAGATTAGCATTTAAGAGTATTTCAAATGATATTCTTAAAACTGGTAAGAAAGACTATACTTTTGATTTAGTTCATAAGATCAATAAATTTTTTACACCAATGATGAAAAGATCAGATGTTAGTAAGTTGATTGATGAGGTGATTGGTAATAATGCCTAATGTATCTTTATATCAAAAGTTTAGAACAGTTGATAAGAACAAGTATAATAAATGGAACTATGATGAGAAATGGATTGACCAACTTAAGCCAGGTCAAAAGTGTTTGCCTAAACTTAAAGTAGATTTCCAATTATACTGGTCTATGCAAAAAGGTTTTGGGGTATATGACATCAATAATAAGTGTGAAGATAATACACTTTACTTTGAAGGTAAGTATAAAGATAATGATGTATTGAGGTATATCATTTTAGGAACTATTACAATGCTGAAGTATATTTATCTTCAGGATTGGGTATTGGAAGCACACTATGATAAAGTTATTGATGGAGTTATTAATGAAAAGATTACTTTTACATTAGATAATGATTGTAATAGAGGTACACAAGCATTTCCAGATTTCTATATGGAGTTTGATGTAGTACCTAAATGGGAAGTATTTAAAAGACAGATACAGGATAAGTATAGAGAAGTAAGAAGAGATAAACTTCTTAAGATTACTCAAGGTTTAAATCGGAGTCATAGAATTAAAGTAGAAGATAGTCAGTTCTGGAGGGAATATAATGAATTAACTAGATTCTAAGTCAAAATTTGTATATATATTATATTATTGTACCTCAGATCTTCAGTCATTTTAAGAAGGTTTCTGAAGTACAATTTTTGTTAGGAGGTAAATGTACATAATGAAAGCAAATGTATTTACCAAAAATGTTGAGGGTCGAGATTTTGTACTGTGCGACAAGAATGGACGAGTGGTTAAGGTAGAAGGAGATACTGACGATGCGGTAATGTGGTATCATAAAGAATTTGGTGTAGTACCTTCCGCTCATGGGTGGCAGTATATGGATTGGGAGGTATTGGTTGGAAGTAGCGAAGAGCTCTATCCAGTGTGCTACGACTTGGATGAGCCGGATAAAGATAAGAAGCAGAAATCTGGAAAAATTGTTTACACAAACCTTATCGATTGGGAGACAGTAGACTTCTGGAATGATTTTGGTCTTCCAGCACCAGACGATTGTAAAACGAAAGAAGAAGCAAAGGTGAAGTTTGCGGTATTTTTGAAGAACTAAGTTTTAGATGTTAATGAGGATAGTCCAATGTGGATTATCCTCAATTTTTATTATCTAAAGGATATGTTTGTGGAGGTTAGAAACATGATTGCAATTAGTAGAGCATTTCATTTAAAAGTTTTGAGAAATAGCTATGGAAAGATATATAGATTTAGAAGTGTACATGATGCTAAATATTTTTTAAAGAAAATGGGAATGAATGAGTTTGATTATAATTTTGTTGAAATAGGCTCAGAAGAAATTTTTACTAGAGAGGAGGTTGATGAACTGTGCAGAAATGCAAATAATCTAAGTAAATCAACAGAACATTTGGTGACAATGCCCTTATATTATGAAGACCCACCACAGTATCAGTTTAATGAATATAAAACTGATATGGGTATATTTAGAATTAGTCGTAAGCCATATATAAGAAGTTCTGAACATTATGCACATTGGTATAAATTAACGTTTTTTCACGTATTTAAACGTAAAGATAAGGAGCTTAAAAAACTAGAATTAATCGAGTATTTTAACACAGAGATTGACGCTCGCCATAGAGTGTGTGAATTAAGTATAAAATATAGCCGAGGTAGATTGTACAGACTTAAAAATTTTAGGTTTGAAATAGAAAGATGCGGTTATCTGGATATAACTGTACTTCCAAGACAAGCGTTATATTTCGTTACAAAAGTAGATTTAATTGATTTTAAATATGATTGTAAACGAGTAGTATATGAAGCAAAATTTTATCGAAATGTGGATGCTGATATATGGGAATCATATCCATATTTTAATCCAAAACAACTTAGTGAAATAAAATAAAAAGGAGATAAAACATATGACTAAAAAACTTATTGGCGTGATGCGTTATTACCATCTTCCCTATGGTGTGTGGGCTAAGAAAAAAGTTCGTACTATTACTACAAACCTGATTGGAAAGAATGGAAAAAAATTTACTAAAACTTGCGAAGAATTGGATTTGGATAATGAGAATGTCGTGTATACTAAGAGCCCTAAGGAAATCCTAGATTCAATCAATTACAATGAAACTGAGGTTCCCAAACTTAATGAAAGTGCTACCAAAAATAAGGTGCAAAAACGTAGTGTGTGGCTTCCTTTTAAAGAACAGCCTCTTCATTATATTTATGAGGAGAACATTGTAGTTAGAGGAAAGCCTGTGGTACTTGTTGAAGTTAGATTTTGTAAGACCGTTCCGTATTATGAATGGAAGAAGTATCCCGTTTATGATACTACCGGTAAAGTGGTTTATTGGATTCATTAATTTAAGGGAGGGTGTATATCATGTATGTAATTGGAAGGCCTATTGAAGGAATTAGTATTAATGGTAGGGAGTATGTTTTGGATGATAACGATAAAGTTATGAAATTCGAAACAGTACTTTCAGCGAAGATGTTTCTAATCGATAATTGTGTTACTGAAGCTATGATTAGGAATGAAGGTATTGAGATTCTGGATGAAAATATTTGTAATCTTGGAGAGGAGGAATAAGAACTATGAGTTATGAAACTAGAGAGTTAGATCACTATAAAAAACAATTTGATACTTTGTCATTAGAATGTATTGAAAAGTATCTTCCAAACGATGTTAAAGTTAAAACTTATACATCATTAGATATGCTATTTAATACTTATAAAAACGGTACTGCCGTACTCCTTGGATGTATATATGCAAATGAATTTTTGAACCAGGGTAAAGTATATGCAATTGAATATTGTGTTAATGATACAGAGTTGGTTTATCAAGTTAAAATTTTGAATGATGAATTGAATTGTAAATATTATTTGTGGGATAGTATTGTTAAGGATAAAAATTCTTTTAACGAAATTAGACGTAAGTATTTTACAGCATATAACGAAGTTCTTGAATTAGAAAAAGCTAAAAAAGAAGTTCTTGAAATTATGAAAGAGTGGGACCTGGATGATTATCTTGAGCTTATTAAAGATTGGAGAAGATAGCGATGCATAGTAAGTTGTATGTTGTAAAATTCGATAAAGATACCATTGAGGATTTAGACCTTCTTATAGCAGATGTAGATACAGATGAAACTCGTCAAAGAAATGGATTAGATTATATTGATGAACTTGATGATGATCAATCTGAAAAACAATTTGAATATTTGCATACTAGGTTATCAAATGAATTTTGTGATAAGTTAAATGTAGATAATGTGAATAATTCAATAACATTTACATTAGATAATCTAAAGAATTACTGGAACAGAAAGATAGATGATGTGTATAAGTATCTAGAAGAGAATAATTCTATTGATACTTTTGTAAGAAATTTTTATAATCTTAAATGTCTTATTGATGATGACCATCCTAAATATCTTTCAACTTGGAGTTTTTACCTTGAAGGGGAAAGTGAATTCTTTAGGTCATTAGTCAATAAGATGATTTATGAAAAATTAGATAGCTTAACAGTAACTATCTATAAGATTTATGATTATCACTTTTAGGGGGTGGTTCAATTGATTGTATTTATTTAACTTTTTATATAGTCTGTCAGTAAGTTTACGTGAGTAAGTAAGATAAGAAAGGAAAGGTATACTATGATTGATGTTGGTAACGCCCATGAGTTTCCTGTAGAAACTCGAATGCTGTATTTCCCTGTTCAGGATAAGTACGGTAATGTATCTTATTCTGAGGCACTTGCTGAAGGTAAAAACAAAGTAAAAGGCGTAGTTAGAAATGATACTAATGTACTCCTTGGTGTATGCTCAGAAAGATATAAGATTATCGAGCATAAAGTAGTTAAAGAATATGCAGATAGGCTCATTAAAGAACTTGATTATGATGTAAGTTCTGCAAGACTTGACCTTCCGTCTGAAGGTTCTACCATGCTGTATTATAGCATTTTGGATAATCAAGAGTACAACATTGGTAACAATACTAAAATTAAAGCCGTGATTGAGTGCAAGAATAGTTACAATGGTAAAGAAAACGCATCAATCAATGTGGTCTTCATTAATGAAGAGAACACTATCTTTGGATTTGGATTTAAGAAAGAATCCAAAGTAGCTAATTCAGTGTTTGTAGCACACAAAGGAAATAAGGTTAAAGATAAGATTCATTCAGAGTTTGGTGGTCTTGTAGAGTATATTCCCAATACTATCAAGAACACAGTTGAACTGTGGAATGATTGGGATAAGCAGCAGGTATCTGGAAAAAGAATTAAACTGCTGTGTAGAGGTATTAGTGCTGGATTTGCCAAGTATCTTGAAGAGAAAGGAATCTTTGATACTGGGTGTTCCAGATTTGAGTTCTATAAACATTTCTGCAAATACAACTTGAATCTTGGAACTATCGGCAAATTCTATAAGACTCAGAAACTTAGTATTGGTCCTATGAATCAGCTTTTTATCTTTGATGACTTCTACAATGAAAATCCGGAGTTTGCCATTAAGTCTATCACAAAGATTGCAAAGTTTGATTATAATGATGCTGGTGAAATCAACCTTAAGTACACCAGAAAGTCCAAAACTTATTTGGCTCTGGAAAGAAATGAGGTTGATACTAACTATCATGTAAAACTTCCTGAACAAATTGTAGCAGAGAGCCAACCAGAAACTAAGGTTGTAGAAACTCCTACAATTATTAAACCTGAAGCGCCAAAAGAAGAACCCAAACAGGAACCCAAGCAGGAAACTCCAGTAGTTGTAGAAGAGGATAATAGTAATAATCTCTTGGCTGGTTGGTAATCTAAAATAAAGTAAGGAATCCTATTGACATATCTTAGTTACTATGCTATAGTTATATGTTGATAGGATTCCTTATTAGAAAGTAGGTTATCAATATTGTTTTATAATAATGTATTAGTTACACATAATGATTTGGATGGGATAGGTTGTGCGGTAGTAGGTAAATTGCTTAATTTTCAGTGGGTATTCTATGCATCATACAATAGAGGTAAATATTATATATCTCAAGTTGTACATAATGCAGTTAGAAGTATTCCTAATATTGAGTGGATTTACTTAGCAGACATATCCTTATCAGATTTGATTTGGAATGAAATTGAACCTGATGTTAAAGGGATGAATTTAAGACTTATTGACCATCATGAAACATCTAATAATGCTACTTCATTTAAGGATAAAATTAAAGTAGATATAGATTTAGATGTTTCGGCAGCAAAGTTATTTTACAGATTATTTAAAGATGATTATCCTGAATTAAAACAGTATGAAGATTTCATTACTGCAGTATCAGCATATGATACATGGCATTTTGAACAATCCCCTATAGCCAAGGACCTACAGAGGATATATGATTACATTGCATTTCAGGATCCTACTTTAAAGTATGTAAAATTTGCTGACAGATTATCACGGTTTACAAATTATTGTATTAATGACCCTATTACAAATGATAGAATGCCTGTATGGTGTCAATCATGTTTAGATTCATTTTATAAGTTAACTACACCTAAAGTTGATTATACCATTAATCATTCAATTTCTTACATTAAAGATACAGCGACTGTTATGTTGAATGCAGAAGATAATGTTCCTATGTTTGAGATCTCTTGGTATTTCGATGAGGTTAGACCTGATATCAAGAATGTCATATATGTCTTAACGCAGAAAACGGGTGATGCAAATGTTTCGTTGAGGACTAAGTACGATGATTTGGATGTAAGTAAAATCGCGGAGCAATTAGGCGGAGGCGGACATCAGAAAGCATCAGCTATAAGTTCTGTACCGGCTTCAAGTAAGTATGAAGTAATCGATAAGGTCAAACGCTTCATGCTTGAGAGTGAACATTCTATATAAAAATCTATCAAAATTCCATATAGAAATCCAATCTCTATGTGGAGGTAGTCAGTATGTTGGTGGAGTTGCTGGCACTGGTTGGAGCGGGTGCGTGGGCCTATGATAAACTGGGCAAGTCTGGTACACACAAGTTGAAGAGAAGTTTTAAGAAATTTGTAGGAGGTAGTGCTGTGAGACACTTGGATGAGGTTGATAGAGTTCAGTTTGGCACTTATATCCCTAATCCTTGTGATACACAGTACTTTGAAGCGCGTTGGAATGATACTACAATTCCTTGTGCTAATGACCTCACAAAAGCAATTCATTTAATGAAGACAAGACTTAATCCACCCGCGAGAGTAAGAGCATCGTGCAGCATATGCAAAGAGGGTAGTGCATATGTTCACAGATGGATGTTTTGCTGTGATACTCCTGACTCTGTAGAGCATATGTACTCACTGATGGAATCAGTGCAGGCAGAGTACTTTGGTTAGGAGAGTAAGACGATGCTTACGTATTTTAACACCGGTAACAAGTCGCTGTTTATTATGTTTAAGTTGAATGATTTTGGTAATGATACTCTTCGAATTGGTATCACTCCTAGAAATGATAAGGGAGACCAAATTAAAGAAGAGGCAGTTTCCTTCTATGTTTTCAGGAATATGAATTATAAAGTAAACAGAGAGGGAAAAATCAACTATCGTGATTTATATCAATTTATAAATGGTATCAAGCATATTGTTGATACTTATGAAAAAGGTAATCCTGAAGGAGAAAAGCTTCAGTTTACAGATACTTATGTAGTAACTAAAACTGAGCATGTGGTATCCTTTGCGTTTGGGATTACTGAAAAAGATGGTATTCCATATAGGATTTTGTATATCAGGGATAAGTTCAAAGATAAGGAACTTAAACAATCTTATACTTTCAGAGACAAAGATGAATTGGATAGGTTTGTTAAGTTTCTACGAATGTTTTTGTATAGGTCAGTTAACTTCATTGTACATTTGATTGTCTCAGAATTGAAAGAAACAATTAGAGATGCTGTAGGCGACCAAATTAGAATGATCGTTAGAGATGAACTAAGACAACAGTTACATTAGAAAGTAGGTGTAATTATGGGGGAGAGGGATAATCTCCTTCTCCCCTTTCATACTCATGTTTATAAAATCTACTCAAAGAAAAACTATAGATTTTCTTTTTTCTGATTCTACTAAGCAATCTTTTGTTACAGAATTAGCTGCATTATCTAATAAGTTTAAATCTATATTTAATATAGTTAATACTATGTTAGACTCTAATCAAGAACTAAAAGATACTTATGAAACATTTTTAAAAGAATATATTATAACTAATGATAGATACAACTGCTTTCTAAAGTATTATCCTAAGTTATTTAAATTAATTCAAGATACTTACGATACTTTAAATCTAGGAAAAGACTTAACTGTAAAAGTTAATAATGAATATGATTTAAATATAAACTTTGAAGAAACTTCTTGTTTATATAAGGTATCTATTAGAACTAGATTCTTTTTAATCTGTTATCTTTCAGATTATTCTGTAGACCAAATTGGACAAAAAGAAATACAGAAACTTATCTGTAGAGAAATGATTGACTTAGGTATCTTAGATAAATTATATAGGATTATTAATAGTATTGTTTTAAATACTTTCCCCACTAAATCTGGTAGAAAAATCTGGGATTTACTTTCAGCTTCAACTGGATATACCGCAGATAGTTATGCTATTAAACTTTTAAGTAGTGTTATCTATAAAGCTTTACCTAGTTTAAAAGCTAATGAAAACCCAATAGCTTATATGATTAGTATTGCTAAAAATGAAGTAGATTGGTTGTTGAGAACTAAGTTAGGTGTTAAGTTTGTTAATAGTGAAATCAATATTGTAACTATAACTGAACCTAACAATCATATTGAGGAACATGAAATCTATTATAGAACTATAGTTAAAGAATACTTTGAACCTATAGCTAATAAATATCCGGAATTAACTAATAGCTTATCTAAGTATAATACTTTTAATACTGTTGCTAATGTATGTAATCCATTAATCAATAAGATATTTGGAATCAATTCTAATCATCTTTTATTGGAAAATATAAGTATAGTTAATATTTTTTGTTATGATTTCTTGACTAGATTTGATCCATCTAAAACTGAACTTATAAACTTTTTATTGTTAATACCGATATCATCAAGAACTTATGATAATCGAGTGTTACCAGAAAACTATAAAGAAAAAATAATGAATCTAGTTACCTATAAAGAACTCAATAAAATCTTTAAGCATTTAAGCCCTTCTAATATAAAGAAGATACTTATTGATTCAGTTACTAAGTTATATGGGTATACTTATATAACTAAAGATAATGTAGAAGTTACTATAGATTGGAGTAGATTCATAGAACAATATATTGGCTTTATTTATAGTATTTCTTCAGGTAAGTATGATGAGTTTATTAAAATTGTTAAAACAGAAATTCTTCAAAACAGAAAGGATGCTGCATAATAATGTCTTTACTTATTAAAAAGTGTTTTAATTTATTGGGTAATACTGAGGGTTCTAAAGGACTTAAAACTTTACTTAGACCATATGAAGTAAAGTTAGATGATTGGTTTTATCAGAGAATAGATGAGTTACTTATTAGATTTGTAGATATAACTAATTGTGATCCAAAAGAAATCACAATTATTGGAGAAGATGATCCTAAAAAAAAGAATCCCTATACCGAAAAGAATACACCATTTAATTTAGACAAATCTAAATGTTTAAGTAACGGTAGTATGATGATTAATATGTATATTGTAGCTGATATTGAAGAAGTCTGGAAAGCATTTGGAGTAAACTTAGCTACTTCAAAATCAGGTCCTGCAGTTAGAAAGATTAAAGTATGCAGAGCTGCAGTTAAAGAAAGATTAGAAAAAAGACTTAAGAATACTTTTATTGAATTTGAAAAAGTTATAAATAATCTTGAAGCTGTTAGAGCTGGTCATCCTGAAGGTACTAATGAAAATAATAAAGATATAATGGATCTTAAGAAAAGAGATTCAACCCTTAGACCAGAGGATTCTACTGCTGAAGAAAATACTTCTGAAAAAGAACCTTCTTCCCAGGAAATTAAGAACTCTGAGTCATCAGAACAATAGGAGCTGATAATTTTTGTTATTAAGAGATATTAATAAGTTTATTGAAGAGAACGAAATCAAACAAGTTACTACTGCTAATATACTGAGAGCAGATAAGTTTGATGATAATGGACTCTTTAGTAATATTATCTTTGGGTTACCAAATTCCAGTAGATGGAGAACTAAGTTTGGGTTTATAGCGTTAAATACCAAAATACTTCATCCTCTTTTATATGAGATTGCAGATAGAAGGGCATCTATTTTACTTAAGTTTTTAACTGGTGAAGTTAGTATTAATCCAGATACTGGTGCTTTGGAAAAAAATTCTACGGGATACTATGGTATCCCATTTTTTATTGAGCATCTTGATGAAGTTTGTAAAGAACTCTTAATGGGTGATAGATTAACTGATGCTGGCCAGAAGTTAATAAAGTATATCCTTAAGCATAGAGATGTTGCATTTATAGAAAATATGATTGTATTGCCACCACAGTATAGACCAGTAGATATAGTTAGAAATAAAGTTGAGATAACTCCTATTAATAACTATTATATTTCTTTAATCAATGATGCTAATGTTGTAAGATATGCTCAAGGTAATAATTTTAGAACTGTTACTTATAAAATGCAAGTAACTGCTTATAAGGTTTATAGAGAATTAACTCAGTTAATCAGAGGTAAACAAGGTGCTCAGAGAGGTGCTTTACTTTCTAAAGTATTAGACTTCTCAGCTAGAGCAGTTATTACTGGAGATATTAATATAGAGCCTAATACTATAGGAGTTCCAGAAAACTTAGCCTTAGTTTTATTTAAAAATCATATTATTCATGACTTAGTATATGGAGATAAACGAGGGGTATTAGAGCAATATGGGATTAAGTCCTCTCAGTTAAATGTTGGAAGATTAATAGATCAATGCAAAAATAGGTCTAAAGAAGTACCTGATGAAGTTAAAGCAATTATTAGGCAATCTTTGGAAGATGTGATTAAGGGTAAAGTAGTTTTAGCTAAAAGAGATCCTGCTTTACATAGACATTCAGTTAGAGGTATGTATGTTCAGATAGTTGATGATGATTCTTTCCATATCAATCCTATAATATGTGGACCCTATAATGCGGATTTTGATGGAGATCAAATGGCCATATTCCTTCCAATTACACAAAAAGCTCAGGATATGGTCAGAGAAAAAATGTTAATAGGAAAGGACTTAACCTCATCTAAAGGTGATCAAAATATGAGTATTGAATTTAAAAAAGATCAGCCTTTAGCTATTTGGTATATGACACAGGATTATAAAGGTCCTCCTATTAAAAATCCTCCTGTAGTTAATACTATAGAAGATTGTGAAAAAGTTATCTTTGATAATAATGAACCTACATTCCCAGTTATTTTTAATAAAAGATTAACTACTGCTGGAAGAGCTATTTTTGAGTTAGCTACTACTATTAGAGTAGATGAGCCAATTACTAAAAAGAAAGTACATAAGTTATTATATGCCTTAAGAGATAGAATGGATTCTGAAGAAATTGTCCATAGAGCTGGAGTCTTAGGTAAGCATGCTTGTAAAATGACACCTATAATTGGAAAATCATTAGATATAAGTATTTATAAACTTAATGATAAAATTCTTAAAGAAAAAGACGAAATATTCGCTCATAGTACTGATATACCTGGAGACTTATCTAAATTAACTAAAGAAGTTATGGAAGACTTTAAAGAAAGAGGTGTACTCATTTCAGATATGGCAGAATCAGGTGCTGAATCTAAAATGGGTAATATCCAGGCATCTTTTGTAGCTAAAGGATTTGTAGCTAATTCAGATGGAGAAGTTATTCCTACTCCAGTTAAAACTGCTACAGGTCAGGGATTATCTTCAGCAGATTATTATAACTCATCAGTTTCTGGTAGGTCAGGTATTATTGATCGATCCCAAATGACTGCTAATTCTGGGTATATGACTCGTCAGATAATTTATGCAGTAGCATCAGTAATAATGGATCCTGAACAAAAAGGAAATCATGCTTATAGACCTCTTATGGTTAATGTTAAAGATAAATTTATGGCAGATGGTTTGATGGGAAGAACTTTATGGGATGGAACAATAGTTAAAGACCCAGAAAAATATATTGGACAAAAAGTAGGTATACTTTCACCAGTATATTGGACTGAGCATACTTTAGGTAGAAGATGTTTACCTTACGATTTATATGATAATTTACGTTCATATAATGTAGGATTTTTAGCGGCTCAAGCTATTGGAGAAGTTGGTTCTCAGTCTACTATGAGAACTTTCCATACTACTTCATCCAAAGGTGCGGCTAATTTCTTAGCAAATGATAAAGACTTAGAAAAGATTTGTACCCAGGACAAAGAAGCAAATATAACTTCATTAGTACCTCTTACTATAATTGTAGATAAAGATGAGATTTTAAAATATGCAGATGGAGAAATGATCTTTAAAAATTTTGTAATAGATACTGATAATAGAAAATTTGATCTAGAACTTGAATATGACTTTACTTTAATTATAGGAGATCCTGATGAAGTTCAAGATAAAGGTAATAAGTATGTTATAAATTATCCTAAAGATGCTATATTCGGATCAATGAAAAATTCTGCTGGTTCTACCACTGGTGCAGTCATGCAGATATTAAAATTAGCACAGCAAACTAATGTTACTAATCCTGATAAATTAGTAGAATTAATGTACTATAATACTTTATCTGGAGTTCCAATGTGGGCTTATGAAGTATTAGTATCGCAATTATTTAGAGATCCTGATAGAAAAGCAATCCCTTATAGATGTTCATCCAGAAGAAAGCCTCCTTTAAGAGTTGGAATGAAACAAGTAGCTGTTTATGAGAACTGGAGAAGAGGTATGGGCTTTGAAAATATTTCTAAAGCTCTCACTACTGCAATTTTAAATGATGATGACTCTATTAAGATTCATTCAGATTTGGATGACATCATGATGATGTAAGAAAGGAGCATGTTAATAATGGATAATATTATAACTAATTTACCTATAGCTAAAAAAGGAATCTGTTTAGAACTATTAGTCGAAGGTGCTGAATTAGGTTGTACTTATTACCAAAGATTACCTTTAACTAATCCTCCAATATTAGCTTATGCTCCTGAAGCTATGAGAGTTTTAAATAAAGTACTTTCATTAAATCCAGAAGAAGTTAAAGCTAAATATGGAGATGCTATTAAAACTGTTTTAGTTAATCCTATATTAGCTAAAGGAAATTCTTTTGTTTTTGATCTTACAATGTATATTAGCTACATTAGACAAAAGTATTCTTCATTAAGATATGCTAATATAGTTGATAACTTCGAGTTTAATATAAATAAAGAACTTAAAACTAATTTACATTATATGAATGTTTTATTATATGTTTTAGATAGTTCTTTAGTTAGAAGTAAGATCAATATGAAAAATCTTCTTATATTTAACTTATTATCAAATTTAAGAACTAATAGCTTTAATAAGATTACTTTTGATAAAGTTATTCTTTATAATGAAGATACTTCTTCTTTCCATTTATTCTTTGATAGAGATAGTGTTAATACTGAACAGAATCTTTATACTAATGCTTTAATGACTTTAAAGCAAAGTTTAAATAATAAAATTATTATGGATGATGAAGAACTAGCTCAGTCAGTTAGAAATAAAAGAGCATTAAATATGAAAGATATCAGAGCTAATCTTCAACCCAATCCTAATACAAAAGAACTTCAAAAAGATACTACTGTTTTAGACAAGATTAAAGGCTTTTTTAATAAAGATAAACAACCGGAAGAACCTATTCAAGATCCTTCGAATCCTCAGAAGCCTAATTTAGATCAATTAGCTAACTTAGCTAATACAGTTAAAAACATTCAGAATCCTCCTATTCAAATGACCCCTATACCAGATTCTAATCCACAAGAACCTAGAATCTATGATAATGCAGTTATAGATAGAGGAGATAATATTGAAGAAAAAGAAATAGTTAAGAAAGTCAGAATACCTGTAGCTAAAAGAGATCCTATTAAGAAATCTGAAGAAAATGAAACTAAATTAAGTGATCTTGGTAAAGATGATATTGAAGATGCGGTTAAAGAAATTGCTAAAAATACTAAGTCCTTCTTAGCTAATTATAATATTAGTCAAGCGTCTATTGAAAATAGATTAGATGCTTATACTAGAGCTAAGCCTTCAAAAGCTGTAGATGCTGTAGATGCTGTTAGAACTGATGATAAAGAAGAACAATTAAAAATAGCTCAAGAAGCTTTAGTTGGTTCAAAAGAACTTAAAACTGTCCTTAAAGAACTTAGGCCAGGTGAAATACCAGATCTTACTCCTAATTTAATGGAACAAGAAACTACTTCACAAGAATTAGGATATAATAAAGAAGAAGACTTTGACCCAGTATCTAATCATGAAATAGTTGGACAATTAATACATAATAATATTGGTATGGCCATTGCTAGAAGACATGGATATAAAGAAAGAATTGTCCATGATATTACTTCTTCTGCTTCTAGTAGATTATCTGAAATAGGATATAAAGTTGCGAAAGTATATTATTCTGATTCTAAAGCAGCTCCTACAGAAATGTAACTCTTTAGTGAGTTGCATCTTCACAGAGTAATCTGTGTCGTAATTTGATTGTGAATTGCTGGAAAGCCTACATAAGAGCCGTAACTACCGTTTGGTAATAACGTTACGGATTAGGTAATCAGCAACCGTTGTAGATAATAATCTGCAAGGTTCAACGACTATTGCGGTGTCAACCGCTTTAAGATAGACGATTAATTGCGTCAATGTCTGATGTACAAACTCCGAAAATCACGAACAGCGTGAGGGAATTTCGGAGGAAGATATAGTCTAGGCGTACTAACGAATAGCGAAAGCAAAATTCGAGGTAGAAACGCACTTGCTTTTGGAACAAATATATGGTAAACTTGTATATAATACGAAGGAACCGAAGATAATATTTGTTTCAGAAAGGAGGTGTACCCACGTAAAATGAGTCAAAATTCGAAAAATAGCGCTAAATACGGATATCATGCTACTAAAACGAAGATAAAACCAAATCGGACCATGAAACGATATCTGGATAAATGTTTTGGCTATAGACGGCGTTGTTGGAATAGATTGTTAGCGTGTTATTTGCGAGAAAAGGAAACGAATCCAAAAGTAAAAATCGATAAAGAGCTTTTGAAAAAAGTTCGTCAAGATGGACTTCAAGCAGATTGGGAAAAGGAAATGCCAGCGTTTATTTGGAGCGAAGTGCAAATGACTTTAGCCGAAACAATTTATCGTCATGGTAAAGCTAATTTTAAAACTAAGAAAAAGACGAAAGATTCGTTTATTATGGATTACTCGCGTATCAGGGATAAAAAACTCGGTTATTTCGTAAAAAGAGGAACACATCAGTATTTTCGATTCACTACTGGTCGTTACAGTGGAATCGATGACGATTTAAAATGGATCAAAATTATGGAAGATATCGAGTATTATCCTGATGACGGCGATACTCTTTCGGAAGTATCGATTTCTAAAGAAGCAGGAATTTATATGGCTTCGTTTGATATTAAACTCGGTACTCCGTTGAAAGAAACGGAGGGCAGTGGTAAAGTCGGTATTGATCCTGGTGTTCATAACCTTATGACACTCTCAGACGGAACTGTGATGAATTTCGATATTAAAACTAAGAAAAAATTAGCGAAACTCGATAAGCGAGCACGATATTATGACAAAGTAATGGGACGTAAACGAAACAAGAATAAGGATTGGAAAACGAGCAAACATTACGCTAAAGCGAAAACCAAGCATCAGCGCGTTTGTTTAAAGATTAAGGATATCCGTAAAGACAATCTTCATAAGATGACAACACAAATCGTAAAGACGTACAAATGGGTCTATTGGGAAAACGTTAAGTCTAAGAATATGGTTAAAAACAGTAAGTTAGCGAAAGCTATTTATGGCGCAAGCTGGGGAATAATTCGTATCATGCTTGCGAATAAATGCAAGATGCATTACGCAAATTTCATTACAGTACCAGTAACATTTGCCGCAACGCAAACTTGTTCTAGCTGCGGGTATCGTAGACCCAAGGAACAAAAACTTACATTAAAAGACCGAGTGTTTGTATGTCCGATTTGCGGTCATATTGAAGATCGAGATATTAATGCTGCAAAACGCATAGCGCAGTATGTGCCATCTAAGAAAAAAGATGCAACGTGTAATGCAGCTATGTTGGCTGGGGCGCAGCCATCCGAATAACGCATGAGTTCTATGTAAGACGTATCAAGGTCTTTGGCCGAGATGCGCAGGAACGCTATTAATGCGTTGACTTGTGGGTAAAGTTAGTTTCAGCAATGAAACCAAATGAACCTACACGCCAGATCCTTCTGACTTTGATATTATTAATATTAAATGCATTACTCCGACTAGAAAAACTGTTACTCTTAAATTTAGAGTACCACAAATTAAAGAAGATAGATATGTTGTTTCCGGCGGATTGAAGTGGTTCTTCCCGACAATAATGGCAACTTTGCCTATTTTTATAGTAAGAAAGAATCAAAGTCAAATTAGAACTAATTATTCTTCAATATCATTTAACTATGGTATCTTTAATAAACAGGAAGATGTTAGATGCTATTGTGGAGGATTTAAACTTCCTTTAATACTGTTATATTCTTTAATATTAGGCCTTGAAGGTGTTTTGAGGCATTATGAAATACCTTATAGTATTAGTGAGACTAAATTAAGAGGAAAGTTATGCTATCCATTAGATGGAGAAAAATGGCTAGTTATTGAAAGTTTTGATAAAAACAGAATAGACCATAGAGTTATTTTAACTGGATTAAGATTAGTTTGTAAAAAGTATTTATTTAAGTCAATATCTTCAGTACAGGATGCTTTTATGGCTTTAAGAGCTTATACAGGACAAGCTAAATCTGAATATATTTTGGCTCAAGTTATCAAATATATTATTGATGTTCAAACTGAATCAGTTCTTAAATCAAATAATTTACCAACTACTTTAAAAGACATTATTCCATATTGTGCAGAATTAGCAATGTCCGGAAGAACTTCCGATAAACTTAGTATTGAGAATGTTTATTTGAAAACTACAGATATTATAGTAGATGCTGTTGAAAGAGGAGTTGCTCAGGGAGTTTCTAATTTTAAAAGAAAGCATCTGTATGACCCAGATAAAGAAGTTTCTGTGGATCAGTCATTTGTAACTAAGTTTTTTAGAGACAAGGGTGCTTTACAGCAACTTCAGGAACAAAATCCTATTGAAGAGGTTAGTAATTATGCTGCAGTTAGAATTGCTGGCCCAGGAGGATTACCTAATCCAGATGCTATAATGCCTAGAGATAGAGCAGTTAGAAATTCGCACTTTGGAAACTTAGACCCTACAGATACTTCTGAAGGTGATCCGGGAGCTAGAATTTTCTTATCTTTAGGTCATATGTATGACCAAGCTCAACATGGGTTTATGCCGATGGAAGCTAACCCTAAAAATACTCAAATTATGGGCCCCGCTTTATCGGCAACTCCTTATGTAGATGCTGATGACCAGGCTAGAGGTATCATGGCAGCTAACCAAGCTCGTCAAACTGTGCCGGTACTTCAATCAGAATCCCCAATTATATCTACTGGAGCTGAAACAATTATTCCAGCAATGTGTTCTTCAACTTTTGCTAAAAAAGCTAATGAAGATGGCGTAGTTAAATATGTTGATGATAACGTTATTATAGTCCAAGGTAAATCTGGAAAAAATCAAATTATAGATATTAGACCAAGTAGATTAATATCAGGTTCTGGAAAAAATGCAGCTTTAACTTTTACTCCTCTTGTTAAACCTGGAGATAAAGTTGATAAGTTTAAAATCTTAGCTAAAAATCAATACATTAGTCCTACCTTAACTCAAGGTGTCAATGCATTAGTTGCATATATGAGCTATATGGGATATAACTATGAAGACGGTTTTGTAGTCTCTGAAAGTTTTGCAAATAGAGTAACTTCAATTCATCACGATAAAATAGAAATTACATTATTAGATAATGATCAAATTGACGTATTCCCTAAAATAGGTGATGAGTTTAAGACTGGAGATACAGTTTTAAAAGTAAGAAAATCTATAGTAGGAGATATGGCATTAGCAGATGATTATGAAATAATAGCACCTAATGATTGTAAAGTAACTAATGTAGAATTTTTCCCTAACGGGAATATTAATCAAATATTGCCTTTAATAAACTATACAGACAACTATTATGCTAAAACAGATTCAGTTATATCTCAAGCTGGTGGCAAAAGATTATTTAATAAAAAGTTTTTATTAGAAAATGCGGGAAAATTTACAGATCACAATGAAGTGTTTAAAGGAAATAAAGTTTTAGTAGATTTAATCTCATATATGCCAGCTAGATTAGGAGATAAACTTACGAACAGACATGGTGGTAAAGGAGTTATCACTAAGATTCTTCCAGATGATAAAATGCCGAGAACTATGGACGGAAGAGTTATTGACGTTATTTATCATAGTCTTTGCGTAGTTGGAAGAATGAATGTTGGGCAATTACATGAATGTGCCACAGGTAAGATAATGGATGATGCCACCAGAATGCTTAAAAAATTAGTTGATAATGGTGCTAGTAGAAATGAAATTGAAAAGTTTATAATAGACTTATACAGTGGATTAGATAATACTGATAATAAAGTTTATTCTACTGGAATTGCAAGGAATCTTAAATCTATGGATAATCAGGAGTTTGAAAAATACATTCAAGATACATTAAAAAATAGATTTAAGTTAATTGTAGCACCATTCCAAGGAGATACTATAGACCAAGTAATAGCTACTTCAAAGAAATTAGGAATACCCCTAGCAGAACAATTATATTTACCTGAACTAGGGCCTAATGTAAAGACTAAATATCCTGTAGCCATAGGTATGCTTTATTTCCAGAGACTTGAACAGATTGCTGGTTTAAAAAGTCATGCCAGGAATATTGGAAGATACATTAAAACTACTATGAACCCTACTAGAGGAAAAGCTAGAGAAGGTGGTCAGAAAATGGGCGAAATGGACACTTGGTCTTTACTCTCTTATGGTAGCGAAGGAAAAGAAGTTTTAAAACAAATGTTTGCGGTATCAGCAGATAACCAGAATATCAAAAATCAAGTTTTATCAGATATTATAAGAAATGGCGCTGCAGATATTAGTGAAGAGGTAGAGTTATCTGGTTCGGGAGAATATTTTAATGCAGTTTGTACTGCAATGGGGATTGATCCTTTAGCTTAATTTTATATGTATATTATAATACTGTATCCTCTGTTTTCTATAATATTATAGAAGTGGGTATAATTTAGTGAAAGGTGGTAGATACCTTGAAGTTAAACTTCAAGGGAAGGAGTGGGTTTATTTGAACCTAACTCCTGGTAACAAAACAAAACCACCAAGAAGGGAGGTGAACTGAATGGGGTTCTCTCCTATGCTTGGCTGGTTTGTGTTGAAATTCCTTGGAAAGGCTGCAATTATTGCATTGCTGTAGCCAAGGAATAATAAAAAGAAGAGAACTATATGCTGTATGCATACGGTTCTCTTCTTTTTATTTTTTTTTTTAACTTATAGTTATAGTAATGTTAGGGTCAGTTCCTGCCATTTCATTAGCTATTCCGGCTGAAGCAGCATCTACAGTAATTGTAGCACAAGTTTCAAAAAATTTACTCATACCATTACCATAATTAATTGCCATTTGCTTAAGTTGAGCTTCAGTTAATTCTGTACCATCTTTAGTCATAAAGTTAGATAACTCTTTAATTATTTGACCGTCTGGAGTTACAACTATATTAGTACCCAGTTCTTTGTTAATGTATCTAGCAAAATTTACTACCATTAAGATATTAAATAAATTAAGGTCTGTCATTTATAATTGTTGCTCCTTTATTAACCTTTTTCTAATATTTCAGTTAAAGCTAATTGTCTAGCTTCTTTTTCATTATTTTTTGCAGTAGCCAAGTAAGTTTCAAATTTTTTTTCTAACTGATCAACAGTAGTTTTTAGTTCTTCAGGAGGTATTTGATCTGAAATAGCTCGCATAAATGCTGCAGCTCTGGCTTTGTTACCCTCTCCATAAGCTTTTTTTGCTTCTTTAATAGCCTCTGCATAAGCTCCTTCAAGTTTAACAACTACATCTGGTGTTGCGGTTAATTGCTCTTTAGCTACTTGAGTAGCTTCAGCTAATTCAGATTGTACTTTTTGATTTGAAGAGGCTTCTCCAGCAGTAATAACTCCTTTAGCAGTTGCTCCTTTTAAGGTAGCTGAAACATACTGTGATAATAAAGGATCTACTTGAGTTGTATTCCCAGAAGTAGAACCAACACTTTGCCCTGTAGTAAATGAGTTGATCCCATTAGCGATTCCGCCTAAGTTATCAAATAATACAGTAGCTATGCTTGTAATATCTGAACCTCTACTTGTTAAATCTTTTAATCCCACAACATTAGGATAAGTTTGACCAAACATATTTGCTAATCCATACCAAGTACATGCAGCATTTCTGATTTGATTACTTAAATTTAAAGAGCCAGAATCAGTTACAGCATTAGCTAAATTATTAGTTAAAACTCTTTCAGGAACTTGACCTAAATTCTTCATAATAGTTTTGAAACTACCACCACCAGCACATGCATCTGAAATAGCTTCAACTACCCCAGTAGCATTTGCTACATTACTAAATGCAAACCCTACTGAAGATGCAAACTGCCCATTTAAAATACCTTCTAAATTAGCTGTCTGGCCTATTAACTTAACTGAATTTTTTAATCCATTGACTGAGTTCATGACCATCTTACCGGTATTAATTAAATTTCTTACTGGCTGAATGGCAGATTGAACTCCAGCCATAATATTTTTAACTCCCTTTGTCACTCCAGTAATAGCATTTCCAATAGATGTAATAAAACTAGTCTTACCTTTAGCATCCTTTAATATCTGAGCAGATTTAGTTACATTATTAGCTAATGATTGTGCTAATTTTGCTGTATCTGAGGAAACAGGATTATTAGGAGTTTTACTTGAAGTTGAAGCATTTACTGATGCAAGATTTAATTTACTTAAATTTTTAGCAGCTTGTTCTAATTTATAATTTTCTAAAGCCATCATATATGCTGGAATTCTAGCAAATTCTGTTAAGTAATAGGCTTCATTTGTAACAGGAGTTTTATTTTTATCTAAACTTTGAGCATACTTAACAAAGTTGTTTATAAACTTATCTTTAGTAACCGTATCTTCATTTTCATCTCCAATTCCTTTATCATCATTATCAGCATCATAAGCTTTTTGTTTCATAACAGAATATAGATCTCTAATAGTTATTTGTACTGTAACGTGCCTAGGAGCTCTCTTAAAATTAACTTCTTCTAGATGGGGGTCTATAGAAATACTTGTAATAGCACCAATTCGTATCTCAAATAACTGATCTAAATTACAAGAAATATACGGAGGAGTTTTATAAACTATACCTTTAGTATCAGTAGGTAAAGATAATGTTAATAAAATATATACTGGCAAAATAATGTCTTTGAAGTACTGATCACTCAAAGGGTCCGGGTTCATTGTTCTAAATTCTAATGTAAAGCTATGTTGAACGTTTGTTTGAGAATCCGTCCAAACATCGGGAAGATCTATTCTTCCTCCAGCTAATCTACTAAGAGCAACATCCCCAAGATTTTTAAAAGCACCTAAAAACATTGAAGCTGTATCTTTTGAAGCTTGGTCCCAATCTTGAGGTATAGACCCTGCTAATGTATCGATTGTTTCTTTCGTCATCTGCTGACCGGCACTTGCTAGTTTATTACCTAATGCTGCCGCAGAATTAAATAAATTTCCAGCAGCTCCTCCACCAACCTGAGATAAAGAGGAAGTTTGATTAATCGTATCTGCAATTGAACCAAACATGCCTCCAACCATTCCCTCTATTCCAGAAGCAGCATAATTATTTTGATGTGAATAGGTTATTTGACTATTTGCTTGTACAGCAAAATTATATTCTATCTCTGTTAAAACCGCGCTTTTGTTTATATATTTTTTTTTATTTTTATTAACTTGATCTTCAGTTAATCTTTCTCCATTCATTCCATAGACACTTTCAATATCAATTGGATGTATGGTAAGTTTTAAAAATGATTTTTTAAGTTGTTCATCTTCATCATAAATATACATCCCAGGAACTAACTCTTCTGCATCTACTGCAACTAAGTCAAATGCATTTTTACTTATTGCAGGAACTTCTTTATCTCTTTGAACGCGAGTAGGAGGTAGTCCCATTAGATCAATTGCGTATCTACCAGACCAGACATTTGGAAATCTTATTTTATTATACCCATTAACTCTAACATATGGAACTTTATCATGATTAGCTATCTGCATAAATTGTTTTTTATTATAGTTATCAGGAGGTAAATAATTTTGTGGGTCTTCTTTTGCTTCTTCTGGAGGCTTCACATCTTCGTTATTAGCTTGATCTGGTTTATTTTGTTCTGAAGGATAAGCATCTACAACTAACTTTTTTTCTTGTAATTGATCTACTGCTTTTTTCTGTTCTGGAGACAATTTATGATACTCTATTCCTTGTTTAGTTTCGACACCATCTTTTTTCATAATAAGAACTTTATCAGTTGTATTTTTATATTTAGGATTAGAGGGGTCAATAGGGTATGATAATGATTCGTCGTTTAAAATATTCGCTGTATTCTCGACTAAAAATTGTTGCTCTTTAGGGTCTATAGATTTTAATTTGTCAGATACATTATCTGATTTAACAAATGCTAAACCTTTTGGGTCCGTATATAAGCCAGATTCTGTAAGATATTTCCAATACCCACCATTTCCGCAGCCCACAAAACCATCTTTATAGGTATCGCTAACTTCAGCACAATGTGCTTTAATTTCATCAGGATCTGAATCTTTTATCATTTTCATATATGGTGGGCCATCTTCAAGAACTGAATGAACCCCACCTTCCGAATCTTCTAATTCAGCAAGTCTAGATTCAATTTCTTTTACTCTTGCTTGATCTTCAGAACTCAGACCTTTCGTGGCTTGTTCTAGAGAACTCTGGTTAGACGCTAATAATTGATTAAATGCATCATTATCTCCATTCTTTATTTTAGCATTAAATGCTGAACGACAAATAACTTTAATATCTTCTTTATCTTCTGCTGAAAATCCATTAGACGCTTGATTTAAAGCTTGCTGAAATTGATCTTCGGTAGTAATAGCCCCAGTTTTAATTTGTTCTAATACAGCTCCAGTAGCTGTGTAGACCTTTGCGTCAAGTAAATTAGAATTATCTTTTGTTTTTAGTTCTGATAATTCATGATTTAATTGAGCAATTTCAACACGTTTAATATCGCCAATGGCTGCCTCATGACCTCCATCAAAAATCCCACTACCTTCGTATGTGGTAATATATCCAGATTCTGGATCTCCCTCCATGACTATTCCGTCCTCATAGTCCATTACCACAACATTGCCACTAGTTCTAGAGGCCGTTTGAAATGCAGTTTTGTCGTCCATAGCTTTACTAACTGGAGTGGCTGGCGTAGATGATTTAATTACCGTAGATTTAGGGGGATCCGTTAATATAGCCACTACAGTTGGATCTTGAATAGCTTGCATAGCCACTTTTGACAATCTTTCGCTTTCTTGTGCTCGTTTAGCCGCAGATTCAGCAGATTCTTGTGCGCGTTGATTCGCTAAATCTCTGCCATATTTCAGTTCAGTAAACATGGTAATGATTTTCACCTTCCTTTTTATAAAAAATTATAACTCTTCTAAAAGACATTGAATATAATGTAATTTAGAAGAGTTATTTTATATATAACTTTTAACTCGCCTTACTTAAACTATTTTTTTTAGCTTCTTTAGCTAATCTCTTGCCAAGATTGTGTAAACCTGAGGGTCTATTTTGTACCACAGTTTCTTGACGTTTTGAAAGCTGATTAATAACATTAGTAAGCTGAATTGCTCTATCATCACTTTTACCGTGGTCTTGAACAACGATTCCTAAAAGCTGAGTTAATATATTAATATATTCCTTTAAATCTCCCTTTTGAGCATCAGTTAGTTCTTTTGAAGTTAAGAATTCTTTAGCCTTTTGAGCAGTAAGTTTTCTTGCCTGTAATTTCTTTACAACATTAGCATATTTATATGGAGATTTAGACCCTTGAATGAATTTACTGCCAGGTATTATCGATGTCATTAATTTGTCAGAATTATATAAATTCTCAATATTATCTAAGGCAGATGCTTTAGCTCTTCTATTTAAACTAGTGCGAGTTGAAAGATATTGATCTTTCATAAATTTAAATAAGGCATTCCCTTTGAATCCCATAGTTTCGCCTAAATTTTTAATAGTCGAAATATCAACAATATTACCCCAATCAGAATCGTTTGAAACATCTAATAAACTTATATCTGGCTTATCAAAAGTTGAACTAAGTTCATATTGATTATTTGCATTAAGTTTCCCGGAGAAAGTTATGTATTCATTATCTAATAAATCGGAGTTCTGACTACTTTGAGTAGATGGACTATTTGGAGTTGGTGTTTGTGGCTTTGCCGGTTCGGAAGTCGGTTTATCCGCTACAGGTGTTTGTGGCTTTACCGGTTCAGAAGTCGGTTTATCTGCTAATGCACTAGGTGATTGAACTGTATCTTGTTTTGCATTTACCTGACTAGCTGCAGGAAGTACTTCTTGTTTTCCAGAAGTATTTGTAGAAGATTTTGCAACTGTGTAATGCTTTTTAGATTTTTTATGAAAATATTCTACACCTTTTCTACTATATCCATATACTTTAGCTATAACGTCACCGTGGTTTCTATAAGTCGTTCCTTTCCAATCAGGAGTTAATAATCTTCCAGTTAATAATAATTCACCAACACCATATGGATCCTCTTTAGCTTTATTTAAAACGAATTGAGTTACTTCTGGATAGACTGTATATAAATATCTTCCGTTAGAGCTTTTTAACTTTTTAATAATTTTATTTGATGGTTGATATCCTAATTTTTCAGAAGCATATGCAATATCAAACGTTTTAGCACCAGCTTGATATTGCCTATCTGCTAATAAAACATTTGTAGGATATGGCCAATCTTTATAATGCGTATAATAATTATTTTTATAAACTTTATATGCAAGTTTAATCCAATCATTTTTATATTTGGGATTATCTAAAATTTCATGATTTAATCGTTGTAATTTCGGGTCATTAAAATTAGTAATAACTTGATCACTATTTCCAACAATAGATCTTACCTTAGCTACTATTTCTGAGGAAATCCCTAAAGATTCAGCTGATTTACCTCCATTACCATTTACATATTTAGGTAAATAAGCAGCGTAAATTCCGGCTTTAGACCAAAAGAAATCGTTAACGCCTTTTTGAAGTTTAGTCCCGGGTAAAATTTCTCTTTTATTAATTGCAACTCCACCTTCTCTAGTATAGGTGGAAGCGAAGCCAAGCATAGCATTATCTTCGTTGATATTAACATTTCCATTTGAGTCATAAAGAGATTTGCCATTAGACAATATATTAAAAACCCTATTAGCATTTACTCGATGAGAATTAGACATGACAATTTTTGCTGACGAATTTTCTTCTGGGATTAAATTAGAAGGAGATCCGGTAATATTACTTTTAGCCAATTCACTCTGGCCGATAATACCACCTAAACTAGCTCCTCCGCCACCAGGTAAAGATACCCCATTTCCAGAACCGGATGAACCCCCGTCGCTTGTTTGTTCTACTAATTTACCAGTATTCTCAGCAATCTGTTTAGCATAATCTAATAAGCTATTTTTAGCACCTTTTAAAAATGATTTAGCATATGTATATCCATGTGAATCAGCATATGCCATAGCCGAATCAATCCATTGATTTGCTTTTTCTTGCCCAAAAAGAGTATTAATTATACTTCCAGAAACTCCACCGAAAACTTCCATAGCTGAACTGAACATCTTCTTATAATCCTGATTCTTTAAGAACTCCCAACCAGCCTTTATCTTTTCACCTAAAGTATTAATACTTTCTGTTATAAACTTTTTAAATTTACCTGATTGGAACCATTGTGCTAAAGAACCTAACGAAGCTCCAGATAGGTCATTATTAGTATTATTATTACCAGATCCTTCGCCATTTTCAGGGGGCTTATTATTCTTATCCTTATATTCTTTAGTAGCATCTTTTACAGATTCGCTAAACGCTTTTTTAAGAATATCTACAACCCCAGATTTAAAAGACTCCTTACCATCCTTATTTATAGATTTAATTAAAGCATTTTGTTCTTCTGCTCTTGTAACTCCAGAAGCAATCATCGCAGACTTAACTAATTCTTCATTAAACCCGAGTTGATTATTCTTAATATTAGTATTAAGATCTTCAATTAATTCTGGAAGTTTTATAGCTCCAGAATGAACCTGATCAAGTCTTTCAAGTAATAATTCATATCCTTCTACAAGATCAGAATCAAGTTTACTCCTATTATTTTCAGTAATATCTTTAATTTGATGATATATTAGACTATCTTTAATTTTAGTTGGATCTAAATTCTTGAGTTGTTCTAGATCTATACTTGCTGCTGCGGTATATAAATATGGATTTTTATTGAAAATTCCACCATTATCAAATTTATGTTTTTCTATAGCTACTTTTGTAGGATCTTTCATCCATTCAGGTTTCCAACGTCCGAATGTCAGTTTTGATCCAAGCCATTCTAAACCCATTTTAATTTTAGCGCCTAACCACTTAATTGGTTCCCAAATTACAGTTTTAAATAGCCAAATAGATGCCTTAAGTGAAGATACAACTAATCCGGGGCCTTCCCGCCTAATAAATTTCCACACCCCTTGAAATGCGCCTAAAAATATAGAAGGGATAGCTGTGAACACCTTTTTTAATACAGACCCAGTAGTAGTAAAAAAGCTTTTTAACCAAGACCCAACCATTTTAGCCATTCCAGAAGTAATCGCACCACCAGGATCTTTAGACTTACCAGCAAATTTATCATATATTGAAGTTATTCCGTTTATTACCATAGCTACCACTTTAAATGCACTTACTACTAAAAAAATTGGCCCTAACACAGCTTGCAATCCTGATGCAAATGCACCTAATCCTCTAAATACTGATCCTAAAACTCCGAAACCTTTTCCAATAAAAGGTAAATTTTTCGCACCAGTCCAAGCACGTTGCATAAGATTTGGCTTAATACTGTTTCTTTGTTGATCAAAATTAGCGTCTAAAACTGCTCGATCATTTTTATGAATATTTGGGTCATTTATATCAAAACCTTTACTCTTATAGTATGCCTCTCTACCAAAATATGCTTCCGGAGTAGCGACCATATTACCTTGGTTATCATATGTAGCATATTTCTTATAATACTCCCCATCCCTATTAGGGACATATTCTTTCATTGTTGTATTGAATCCAAATTTTTCTCTGAGGAAATTAACACTTCTAAACCTAGATGCTTCTTTAGGTACTTCTACAAGAACTTTACCATCTTTAATCTGAACATTATGAAGTGTTCCATACTCGTCGTGTGCCATTTTTGCCATTCCTTGTAATTGAGCGTCCCGAATTATTCTTTGGTCTTGATTTAAGCCGATTAGACCACGAGTTTTTTCAACTACTTTAGTAAGCCCTACTTTACTAAATGCATCTTTTAATTTATCAGGATTTTGAAGTGCCTTTATACCAGTATATAGTGACGCTACTTGTAGTAATGTTTTAGTTAATACCGCTACGCCTTTTTGAATATACTCAGACAAAAATTCTCCAATTCTTTTTCTACCCTGAGCTTGTTCTATTTCAGAACCAAACATAGCATTCCACACAGTTGATATTGAATCTTTAATTGTAGTAAGAGTTGAGCTCACTTTAGTAAACCATTCTTCACCTAACATCCATTTAAATATAGATTTAATACCGCTCAATAAAGGATCAATAGCATATTTTTTAACTGCATTATATCCCGATCCAAAAACAGACCCTATAGTATATGGTGTGCCATTTTCTCTTTTAATTGGTAATTCAATTCCTTTAACATAATTTAATCCCTTTCTGCCCCAATCAATGCCTGTTTTAGCAATATTATAGTAAAATATATATTTCATTAACTTAGTAATAGGACTCCCAAAAATTAACTTACCCCATGTCATAGGATTCAATAAAGATAGCCCTATTTTTTTAAAGATATCCGATGCTGAAACTGCTTTTTGAATTTCGGAAGTATTATTATCAACAGATATCACATTTTGTCTTAATTGCTGAACTAAGTTATCTATAGTACCTGAAAGTTTAGAAAATTCTTTTACATTATAATTAGGTTTCTTATCTAATTTAATTTTAGTATCAAATATTTTAGATTTATCTGTTCTTATATCACTTATCTTTTTTGTACTTTCCTCTATCTGAGTTTGGTATTTTTGTGCATTTTTACGGTCACTTGGAGATAATGTTTGGCCATATCGTATTTTATCGTTAATAGTTTTAAGAGAACTTTGAGCATTATTAAGTTTAGTTTGCTCTTGACGTAATTCCTTTTCAGGTTTTTCTTTAAAATTGTAATGAAGCATTTGATATATTGACGCTAAATATTTTGTAGAATCACTAGCATGCTTAATTAACATATTATTTTGTTTTAGATAATTAACCATAATTTTCATTTGGGGCTTAGTCACTTGATCTAAAATTTCCTGGTTCAGCTGGTATTGTGATTGTATATAGGCACTAACCTCTGCCATACTTTTTGCGCTAGATTTTATTGCATCCGAAAGTTCTTCTGTAAAAGGCGCTAATTTAGCAGTAGGCTTTAAATAGCTTAATGGAGTTAGCTCAAGAAATTTAGCAATTTTATCGTTTTGAGTTGTAAATCTAACAATAGTCTCTTTAACGTCTTTTAAACTAATCAAATTAACGGAATCAGTTAATGACTTAAATTTTTTACTAATAAACGTAGAAATAAATCCATTAAAATATTGCTCATGTTCTGATAATTTTTCTTGAATAGCCATTTGCTCCTGAAGCAATGCCGTTCTATCTTGAAATAATTGGCTCATAAGATTAGTTACAGACTCGAAGCCTTCTGTAATCGATTTTCTAATATCACCTAAGCTATTTTTTAATTCTGTAGTTTGAGTTTTAATAGATTCATCAAACTTAATAGAAAGTTTATCAATATTAATATTTAAACTACTCATCAACCGAGTGTCAACTTGATTTGTATTAGTTTGCTGCCTTTGTAAATTAACATTAGCTAATGAAGTAGAGTTAACATTATTATTTAGTAACCCACCTCCCGATGGATTAACTCTTTGAGGTACAATATTTGGAGTACTTCTAGTCATTCCTCCTAGAGAATTTAACAATCCATGACTGGATGTACTATTCAGATTATCTGCCAATAGTTCCTCACCCCTTTAAAAACTAAAAACTAAAAAATAAAATATATTAATAAAAGTAACCTAACAATAAAAGTTACTTTAAAGTTCAAATTGAAAAAAGAAACTCTAGCAAGTAAAAGACATACTAACTAGAGTTTCTGAATAAAAAGTTATTTTATTAGCGTATTAACTAACTCTTCTAATCTTTTAAGCTTTCTTCTTTGATATGCAGCTTCTATAATTAAAGCTTCTTCATATCTAATGGCATATCCATTTTCTCTTCTGATTATAGGGCTATTTTCATCTTTAGGGTCTTCACGAACATCCCATTCATCATAACAGAAGAAACCATATTTAAATGGATCTAAATTATGTTTTTCAAATACTTCTTTTATTCTTTGCGCTATTAACCCCATATGAATTCTTGCATTTTCAGAACCTTTTTCTTCAACTGAAGCATTGAATTTAAATTGCTTAAATTCTACTTCTCCCCAAGCATCTAATACTTCATCTGGGATAGCTTCTATTTGTTGTTTTTGCCTTTCATCTGAAGTACTTATTGTAGTTGTAGCTGCATATAATTGTTTCCAAACTTTTCCTGAAGCGCCTAATGTAATAACATTTGTATTATTAGGTGCCATAGCCGTAGTGGAATGATACACACTCGCATTTCCTCCGCCAATATAAAGAGTAGTAACTGTTGTTCCATTTGATTTAGCAATGATTTCATTTGCATCGAATTCTAAATGCGCTGCGGTTTGAGCTCCACCTACTATTAAGGCTACGGCAGTTGATGCTGTATAGGATACTTCAGTATTTTTAGTTAATATAACCTGACCTGAAAAAGTTTTAGTACCGGCAATTGTTTGGTTACCCGAAGTTGCAACATAATTAGCAAAGCTTTTACCAGTTGTTGTTACAACTCCGTTGGCGTCAACATATACCGGTGTATCAGCATTACCAATAGCTGTATCTGTTGTATGACAAACTAATGTACCCCCAGATTTAGGGAAGTAAATATTTCTATTAGTTGTATCTCCAGAATGTGGATACACATTATAATATTTTCCAGAATTATTATATAAGCATAAACAGCCTGTAGTATTATTAGCAGTTCCAGAGGCTGTACTATTACCTAGTATTAATTCGGCTTGGCCCTCAGCCGAAGTTGTACCAGCTTTAACCTGGTATCTAATATCAGCTCCAAATTTATATAGTCCAGCAGTACCAGTTGCATCTGCATTAGAAGCTACTGGGTAATAGTTTGTAGAACTTGATGGATATGCTATTTTAGTGGCAGTAACATTAACATCTGTAAATACAGCATTTGACGGAACAGTTTTATTTAATTCATATATACCTACGGTTACTACACCATTGCTATCAGTATATACTGGTTTAGTCGCTGATCCGACTGATTTTGGAACACAAGCTTTTACATAAGCAGTTGTGGCTATATTAGTAGAACTATTTGCTGTAGCTGGGGTTGGTGCAGTTGGTGTACCAGTTAACTCTGAATTAGAAGCTTGAGCTGGTACAGGATAAACTTGATTTAATTTAAGTTTTGTTGTCATTTGTTATCACCTCTATCTCTTTCTAACTAGTTTTATGAATTAGGAGTAACTGTAACTCTACCATTATTCCTTGTAATGGTATAATCTTCAATAGCATCAAATTGTTCTGCTCTATCAGACCAGTAGGTAGCAGATTTATAGGTGTCTAATTACATCTATATTTCTTAATCTTGAGCAATTATAAAACATGTATGTTGTAGTTGTAGTTGCTTCACTATACCAATCAGATATATTAAGATTAACTAATGAATTATCATTATAAAACATATATGAAAAAGTTGTACACTTAGTAAAGTCTAAGCTATTTACATTATTTAAAGTAGTAAGCTTACTACATCCTCTAAACATACTTCCAGCACCTGTAACTTCAGAAGTATCCCAATTAGTTCCAAAGGTTATAGTAGTTAAAGCTGAACAACCATAAAACATACTGGTTAAGGTTGTACATTTATCTGTAACATTCCATGTAGCTAAATTTATTGAGGTTAATGTTGAACATCCTCTAAACGTATTGGAAAAGGATGTAACATTAGAGACATCTAAGGTGTATATATTAAGGGTTGAGAGCTTCGAACAATTATAAAAAGCATACCCCATATTATTACAGACAGAAGTATCCCAATGAGTCGCATCTATAGACCCTAATTCTGCGCAATCACTAAATGCATAATACATATTAGCTATTTTAGCTGATTCTTTGTATCTACAGAAAGGCTTGTTATAGTTTCATAATCCTCAATATTATCTCTTGCATAATGTGTCAAATCTAGAGTAGGTTATGGAGTGTAACTTAATAAAAAAGCTCTAGAATAATTAATCACAACTTGGTCTCACCACCTTAGGGGTAAAACTATTTATTAAAAATTTTATCTATAATATGTTATTCTCTAATGCTCTTACTCTTTTTTATTACAGATACACTTTAATTTAAATATTTATTAAAATCCTCTATTAGCCATTCTAAAGGAATATCTGGTGGTGGCTAATGAAGATTCTGTATTGTCTAATCCGAGATTAAATAAACCAGCACCTTCTTTGGAAGTCCAGCTTCCACCATGTGTAGCTATCATTTCACCACTTTTACTCCAAAACTTATCTGGTATTATTGAATTAGATTCTGCTGATTGAACTGTTTTAGGTATAAATAAACCTCTACTTGCAGTATAATCATCCATAGTCGCAAAGAACCCACCGCCTGTACTAGAAACAACTGTTTGGTTTGTATCTACTAAAGTATGATTACCAGAATCTTCCCACAAATATAATGCCCATTGTCTATTCAATATACCATCAATTACAGTAGGTCCATTCCCCCAAAGCTCGTGGAAGTTTCTCCACACAGCATTGCTTTTACCAGTTTTTGTTTTTGCTTTAGATTGTCCATCTCCACATAATTTCTGAGAATCAGGACTAGCTTTATCAAATAAAAACAGCATTTGTAAAGCTGCTATATGGAATATGTTCATTACTTCAAACCCTGTAACTCCGTTTACATTTCTATTTTCTATTTTTTCTTTTGCCTGTGTTAAAGTTAATTCACATGCAAAATCTTGGTCATATAATGAACTAAACTTTGTACTATCTTCAGGATCAATACAGCATTCATATTTACCAATATAAACGCATGATACAGGTGTTCCATTATATACAAAAGCTGGATGAACACTTGAAGCAACATTATCTATTTTAAAACGATATGGTGAGATAAACCATTTATTACTGGTATTATCAGAAACATATAAAAACTCAAATTTAGGTACTCTCACCATATCACAGCCATCAATAACAACATCTTCCATATCTCTATATAAAGGATAATTATTAATATAATCTGTAGATAATGTAACTACTTCAGAATTATGGTCTATTCTCCTCCATGTATGTGTACTCTTAGCATATTCTATACCAAGAATTAATTCTCTATTATATGTAAACAACGTAAAATTTCTACCATAATTAATCATAATACAAGTTCACTATCCTAGTTAATTAAGATGAAGATATAACTAAATCGTCAGTATTAAACTCACTATTTACATTACCAATATATTTTGTACTGGCATTAGCTTGGAAAAATGAAATATTGTATGCCTTATTTACTTCTAAATCTGGAGCAGTATAATCTGGTGTATTCCAAACTATATTATTTCCCCATGTAATAACAGGTACTGAAGAACTACCCATTAGCATACTCAATACAAATACTTTACCAATAGCGTCACCTGAAACATTTGGTACAGTAATTGTTAAGGTATTAGGTGTAGTTGTTGTAAAATCTAAAACAAATAAACTATAATTGTTTATATCTAAATCTATAGTTGATGATGAAAATGTTGAATACACTTTACTCTTTTGAATTGGCTTTTCATATTTATCACTATTAAACCCTTCAACATCTGTAGCTGAATCATCTATATAAGATAAAACTACTGTTACCTTTTCTCCACCTTCAAAAGCTTCATCAAAAGTAAAGGTATACGTAGAACTATTATACGTATAATCATCATCTTCATCCATTCTTAATCCATTAATATATACTGCTATACTAGTTATAGTATTATTAGTTATAAAATTCTGTTGAGTCGAAGATAAGACTACTGTAGTTGCACTTGAAACAGGAGTATAGACTTCTTTGGAAGTTAATAAAGAGCTAAGTACTCTCTTCTTTAATTGACTTAACTGTGAGGTAGGTATTTTACATCACCTCTTTTATTTTGGTATTACCCTAATAGGTATATCTTCTGTAATATTATTTAGTAAATATGTTGCTAATGTATCCCTTATTGTTGTATTTGTAAAAGAATATACATCTATTGAATTATCACCAACTGAACTAAGTGCATATGAAAAATCTTGATTATAAGCTGTTTTTTCTACATTAGAAGCATTTAATTCAAGATTAATATCAGTAAAAAGGAGACCATATTTATTTAAATCTAAAGTACATTGAATTAGCTGAAGTTTTGGATCATATGACTGGCCACATTGCAAAACTTCAATATATGTAAAACATCTACTATCAGTACTATATGAACCATCTGAATGCTTTAAGATATATTGAACTGTAGGATCAAAATAATAATCTGAAAGACCTTTTGTTGTAATACGATCATACTCGATATTACTATTACTGCTTGAGACATATTTAACCATACCAGTTCCATACCAATTAAAATTGCATTCTGGTTCTGGTTCATAATAATATGGGTCGGATTCTAACATTTTCCAAGATTCAATATAATGATCAAGTACATATGTTTGAGCTTGTGAAATAGGCATACCTTTTTTAAATAAATAATATGATAATAAATCATCATCCGTTGCATCTTCAATATCACTAATATTGTAATATGCAGCAGCTTCTTGATACAACTCATTCATATGCTCTTCTATTGGTTCTCCTTCTCCATCCCATACTTCTACTCCACTATCCATATAGATAGTTCCATCTTTAATAGTTGGTTCTTTCGTTGATTGCAATATTTTAGTATATCTTGAAATAGAAACTTTTGCAGTATACTTAAGAAAACTAATTATTTGATTAATAGTTATAATATATGTTTCATATTTTCTAAATGTAGGAGTTCTATTGTTTTCCCAAACTATATTATCACTCCAAATAATTATAGGAACTTGAGCACCAAACCTTAAAGTAACTATAATTGATTTACCAATACTTGATTCTGTATCTGGAAGATGTATACTTATAGGAGTAATAGGACTATTATCATCCTTAGTAAAATCTAAAACAAATGAATTAAACTTATCTACATCAAAATTTAGATCCGTTACATTTGAAAAATTATCATAATACTTAACTCTCTCATAAACGTCTTCATAAGTATTATCAATACTTCCATAAGAATTATCAATATATGCTACTGTTATAGTAACCTTTTCATCAGCATTAAACTTGTTGGCAAACACAAATACGCCAGTTCTATTATCAAAAGTATAGTCATCAGCTTCTTCATAGAAGACTCCATTGACATATACTGAGATGTATTTTACTTTAAAATTAAACACTATACTCTTTAAAACTGAAGATAACTCTATATAATCTGTACCAATTGCAGGTGTATAGCTTTCTTTTATAGTTTTTAAAGAAGATAGTATATGATTACTTATTTGAGTTAATCTTGAGGTTGGTATTGTACATCACCTCTTTCTTTTTATTTAACCGTAAATGGAATATCTGCATAACCGTTTCCTGTTCCATTTTCATTTGGTTCAGTATTAAAATAATTGAAAAGTGTATCTTTATCATCACTATCATTAAAAGTATAACAATCTACAAGACTATGGCCTGTACAACTTAAAAAGAAATTAACATATCTATTATTTTCAGTAAATCTAGTTACATTATTTGGACCTAAAGTTAAGTTTATATTTGGAAAATGTATATAATGTTTTGTTAAATCTAATGTAGAAACTAATATATCACTAGGAGCATATCCATCCATAGTATTATAAAGGAAACTTCCAATAAAAAAACCTGCCCTAGTTAAAGACTGATAATAAGTTTCTGAACTTTCTGGAGAATATGCATCTTCACCATATATATCTACATAAGCTTCTGTAGCATTAAATAATTTTTTTACATTATCACTTGGGCCAACATAATCTGTTTCATTGGAACTATTAGCACCCCAATTAGATGTTCCTATATATGTAGTATTTACATAGGAGTCTCCGTGGGGGAAATAATTAAAGGCGTCCCAATAAGAATCAATTCCAAATAAATTAAATAATTCTTCCGCAACTTCTTCACCATGATTTTCAAGATAGGAATCTAATGTAGCTGAAGTACAATATCCTTTTACGTCTATACAGTAATTAGAAACTATACTTTCTCCAAATGAAATAGGATCTTCTGCTAAACTACTAGTGATAGATCCAACTAAACTACTAAACACATTTCCATCTGAATTAATACTATTAGGGCTCGCTCCAGGTAAGGACAAAGTATAATCTATGAATTTTGTTATATTTAAATAACCAGGGACATTACATAATACAATAATATTAGGAAAATACGAATATCCTCCAACAAAAGATGCAACAAATGCTACTTCACATGTACTACCAGCATCATTACGAAAATCATCATAATGTTGTAATTCACAATAATTTTTATAACTAGTATAAAAATATGACATAAGTGAATCGTGTTCATCATCCTCTCCAAAAAATGCATAAGCTTGTTCAAATGTACTAAAAATAGATTCCCCAACACTCATTCTATAAGAATTTACAAACGTTAAAATTGATTTATCAAACGCATTACCATAGTCCCTAGAATCCCAGGTGTCATTTTCAGAATTTTGTATATGCATAATCCCCTCTATAACAGGATTTTGTAAGGTATTAAAATTTATACTTATTTAAATCACCACCTATTCTATAAAGATTAGGTTAAAAAATAAAAGGAGGTCTAAATCTGAAGAAATAGACCTCCTATAAAATAAAATTAACTACTACTTGTTACTTCAATACTACTTCCATACCAATTAGTACCACCATTAAATGTAACAAAAGTGATAATAGAAGGATTAGAAGTAACATCAGGAGCTTCACCGGACATCCATGTAATCTTCGAATCCCAAGTAATTGTATTACTTGTATTACTAAGATATAATGTTATAGTTTGTCCATTTGTAGTATAAGGACCATTAGATACATTACCAATAGTAATTGAAGCATTAGTACTTAATGATAACGTAAATAATGATCCAGCACTAGGATCAATAGTAATTGAAGCAGCAGAAGTAATAGCATTTACTTTTTCTATTGGATTAGCAAATCTATTATTAATAGCCGTAGTTACAGCAGAAGTAGTAGCATAATTACTCAAATCAATCCCACTCATAGCAGTATTAACAAAAGCAGTAGTAGCGATATTATTACTATTATCTCCAGCAATAGGAGTAGTAGCTGTACTATTCTGAATATTAGCTCCAGAAATAAGTGTACTACTATTCAAAACAGCATTCTGAGTAACCACGACTATTTTTTCATTAGCTGCTATAGGAACAACAAAAGTAATTTCTCTAGTAGAAGAATTAATAGTATAGTCATCAGTTTCAACTAATAATAATCCATTTCTAAATACATCAGTAACTACTGCATCAGTAAGATTTGCTTGTGGAATTGTAACTGTTTCATTAGCAGAGGTTGTATCATGGGTATATACCATTTTGGTAAAGCTCTTCCAAGACATAGAATTTCCATCAGATGTAAGTATACCAGAAGCTAATGCTGGGAATTCACCGGAAGATAATGCTTCATAATTATTAGAATATAATCCTACAGTTACTGTATCTCCGCTAATAAATGTATCGACAAATGTTAATACTCTAGTAGAACTATCAAATGTATAATCAACATTCTTAACTAATCTAATACCGTCTAAGAAAACTACCATAGCATCATACTGATTTAATGTTAAGAAATCAGAGGGTAATGTTAAAGTATTTTGACCAGCAGTAGTATTAAACTCTCTTACTAAACTAAACGGGCTACCCCAAGAAGCATCAGTGCCATCAGTGGTAAGAAACTTACCAGAGTTGCCAGTCTGAGAAGGTAACGCATCAACGGTAGCCCAAGAAACTGCACTACCATTTGTAGTTAAGAACTTACCCGAATTACCACTTTGTGATGGGAAGGTATCCACAGCAGCCCAAGAAGCACTTGTTCCATTAGTAGTTAAGAACTTTCCACTATTATCGGTTTGGTCAGGAAGAGCATCCACAGTTTCCCAACTTACAGTACTTCCATCTGTAGTAAGGAATTTACCTGAATTATTAGCCTGTGATGGTAACTGATCATCAGCATTAATAACTACTTTATTAGTAATAGCATTATTAGTAAATGTAACGCCGGTTCCAGCTTCATACTCATCAACACCTAAATCTACAGTAACTTGTGAATCATTATCGATATAATTAAATACTACCGTAACAATTTCATCAGCTTCAAAAGATTTAGTAAAGGTTAAGGTTCTAGTAGAAGAATTATAACCATAGTCTATACTAGGGTTAAGATATATACCATCCCTATACACAGACATTGCATACTTATTAACGGTACTTGGAATAGCTTGCTCCTGGGTTAATACAATAGTAGTTGCATTGGCTGTAGGATAATGAACTGAGCTAATTTTAGTCTCATTGAGGATATCAGACCAAGAAGCATTAGTACCGTCAGTAGTAAGAAACTTACCAGCATTACCTGTTTGTGAGGGTAATTGATCATCAGCACTAAATGTAGTGCCAGTAAGTGTAATTCCATCGCCAGCACTATAAGTAGTATCCTGAGTAGTTAAAGTACTAGTAGTGTCATCACCCTTAGTAACTGTAACTGTAGTACCACTTATAGATAAGGATTTAACATAGTTAGCACTATCGGCATCTAACTTTTCACCAATTGATGTAGATACTGTAGTAGCAAAGTTAGGATCATTACCTAACGCTGCTGCTAACTCATTAAGCGTATCTAAAGTAGTTGGTGCTGAATTTACTAAGCTTGATACTGCACTATCAACATATGCTGTAGTAGCAACCTGTGTGGAGTTTGTTCCAGCAGTAGCAGTAGGAGCTGTTGGTGTACCAGTAAATGCAGGAGAAGCTAAAGGTGCATACACATTATCGTGATTGTGTGTACTTAAGCTAAAGGTTGAACCTTTAGTAACTGTTAAAGCTCCATTGGAAGCAGTAATTGATGTAACCGCATTACCATCACCACTTGTAGTTGCAGTGGTAACAGTATCAGTAGCGCTTAAAACTCCATTAGAATCAATGGATAAGTTAGTACCAACCTTAATTCCACCAAGGGTATCTGAAGCGGCTGTTGGTAATACATAAGATTCTATTGTAACCCAAGAAGCTGAAGTACCATTAGTAGTTAAGAATTTTCCACTATTATTAGCCTGTGAAGGAAGTTGATCATCAGCATTGATAACCCCATTAGTAATAGTAATACCATTACCAATTTTAACTCCACCAAGAGTATCAGCAGCAGCAGTAGGTAACGAATAGGATTCAATAGCTACCCATGAAGCAGTACTCCCATTAGTAGTAAGATATTTACCAGAATTACCTGTCTGTGAAGGTAAAGCATCCACAGTACTCCAACTGGCTGTTGTGCCATTAGTAGTAAGGAACTTACCACTATTATTTGATTGTGACGGTAATGCATCAACAGTAGCCCACGATGTAGTACTACCATTAGTTGTTAAGAACTTACCTGAATTACCAGTTTGATCAGGAAGGGATACTGACACCCAAGATGCATCTAATTTACCTGATGAATTACCTATTGGAACTTTTCCAGCAGCTCCAGTTACAGATGAATCAATTAATATTGAAGGTATTTTTTGAACTGACATTTACTTAGTTATCCCTCCCTTTCATTCTTGTCTATAATTGGAATGCTTTCTTCAGATTCTCTATATGTATGCGTAGTATTAAGTATATCAATCGCATCGGCGTATTTTATCCCTGTATCTATTTGAATAATGTATTTATTGCTATCTGAATAATGCTTTAGGAGCTCTCTACCATCAATAACAATATGTTCTTCAATCAACATTTTATTCAGCCCCCTCAACATATTCACTTAAAGGGTAAATTTTATTAGCCATAGCGGACCAATTAGTAGCAGTTTTATATGAATTAACTAAATTATCTGGGACATATACTTTATTAAAATCGACCCATGAATCCAAACTACATACTGTGTTTTGGGTTCTAATAATAATCGTATTTGCCGAAAACCCAGATGAATCGTATCCAATCGATGTCACACTGCCAAAATCTATTAAAGATATATTACTAGAATAATTTATAACGCTAGGATTAAAACTTACTACATTTGGTAAATATAACTTATCTAAGTTATCACAATAGCGTAATCCCCATGAATCGGATGCAATCGATAGCAAATTAGGTAGTATAACTTTAAACTTAGTTGAAGACTCAAAACAATCTAAAAACATATCACTACCATTATGATTGAATTCAGTTATATCTGGACAATAAATTTCTGTAACCGCCCCAGAGTTAGACGATAGATCTATCCATTCACTATTGACAGATTTTAACACGCATATTTTTCCATTAAAATTTCCACTTGTTCCATTAGATTCGTTATAATCAAGATAGTAATGCGTATAATTTGCATAAATAACTGTATAACCATCCGCAGTAACATCTGCAACTAAACTTGGGGCTGTAATAGAAAAAACATACTCGTTATTTTCAGAGTCATAATATTTACTAGCAATTCCAACAACATATCCAACGCTACCCCGTATAGAATGAGATAATTTTGTATATACTAATTGATTTGTAGTATCTATAGAAGATGAAGATTCAATTGATAATGATTGAAGTTCTGGGTTAGGATTTACAATTCTATATCTAAAAGGAGTACTAGAACTAACATATAGATCTCCAGTAGTACTTCCACCAGTTATACTTCTAATAGCCGTAGCCATTTGTGAAGGTTGTAATTTTTCAGTAGTATCAGTTTTAGCTCTAATAGCATCTGCTATATCTTCAAGAGTGGAAGAATTGATTAAAACTTTACTCATTAATAGCTCACCTGCTCACCGTCAATAATTACGCCAATAGCTGAAGATATTAAAATAGATACTGTTTCATTACTAACAAATGCTAATTCAAAAGTTAAAGTGTTATTGCTAAAAGTATAATCCATATCAACAATTTGTTTAAAACCATCTCTAAACACCAATATATTAGATCCATCACTATTAACATAATTACTATATTCACTTAAGCTAATTGTCGTACTACTAGCTGTTGGATTAACTACCACATCAATATTAGCTAAGGCCTCCCAAGAGGCTGTAGATCCATTTGTGGTAAGAAATTTTCCTGAATTACCAGTCTGAGAAGGTAATGCGTCCACCGATGCCCATTCAATATCACTGCCATCAGTTGCTAAAAACTTACCAGAATTACCACTTTGAGAAGGAAGAAGTTCTTCAGCAGTGACTTCAAAATGTTTTTTTAACTTATCAATAGTATATAAATCAGACATTTTTAATTACTTCTCCCTCCCCTTTACGATATAGTATAATTAGCACCACTGGTTAAACCTAACCATGTAGTACCACTATCAAAAGTAATTAAAGTGATAATATCATATTTATTGTCAGCACTTAATGTAGGTGCAACATTATCAGCCCAATTAATACTATTAGGCCAAATAAGTGTATGTGTACCCCCATTTTTTATAAGTAAAGTAACTGTAAATGATCTATTAGTACTATAAATATTAAGTGATGAATCTTTTACAAAACTAAGAGTACAATTACCAGTTATATTTAAATTGTAAATTACAGCATTGTCTATATTTAAAGAGATATTACCGGAAGCATTATTATTAACAATACACTTTTCTGAAGGATGGATATTATCTGTCTTTTCATCCATACTTTCTGCTTCAGCTAATACCCCAATATAAACTACTACCTGATCCCCATTTAAGAAAGATCTACTAAAAGTAATAGTTCTTGTACTTGAATTATAAGTATAATCGGTTCCTTGAGTTAATCTTAATCCATCATGATAAACTGAAATTGTATAATTAAAAGCACTTCCAGGTAAATTATTTGCATTAAGAGTAACTGAAGTTGTATTTGATGTCACATCAAATATTTGCTGTGCATTATTTAAATTAGCCCAAGACGCAGTTGTTCCATTTGTTACTAATACTTTACCAGAGTTATTAGTTTGTGATGGAAGTGCATCTACTGTAGCCCATGAAGCACTACTACCATCTGTAGTTAAAAATTTTCCTGAATTATTTGCCTGTGAAGGTAATGCATCTATGCTTTGAAATGCAAGATACACTCCGCCCGAAGTTACTGGATTTAATGAATTCTCCGTTGGAGTTACATCAAAGGTAAGTGTATCTTCTTTTTGTGCTAAAGCTTCTTGAAGTCCAATAACTTGTGAAACTTCAGTTTCCGGATGGAAAACCTTGGAAGAGCCACTGTCTATATAATGCAGTTTACCCTTCTTTACAAGTTCAGAGGGTATTGTTCTCACCTCTCTTTTCTTCTATTAAAAAACAGGGTATGCTATTAGGGTACTATAGTCATACCCCGCATACCCTGTATAATTTAATTAATTTTAATTTCTATATATAGAATGTTTTAATTAGGGCTCAACTGGTGTAACACCATCAGTGCCTTCACCAGTGATCTCAAACCAGACCGTGCCATCAGCAAGACCAGTCGGTGTAGCAGGAGTAGCGGCCTCACTATTATCAATAACATCAATCTGCTTATCAGCTGAAAGAACGCCATTGGTAATTGTAACTCTATCGCCACCCTGAACAACACCCTTAGCTGCTGAGGTAGCAACGTCAGCATTAACAACGCCATTGGTAGCGTTAAGATAATCGCCAACCTGCATAACACCAAGGGCAGAATCAGAAGCTGTAGCAACTGAAACAACGCCATCGGTAACAGCAAGATTTGTACCAACCTGAAGAACACCTTTGTCACTGGCCGAACCAGTCTTAACGCTGATAACACCAGAGGCAACATCAAGGTTTGTACCGACCTGGACGACACCCTTAACGGCATCTGTAGCTGTAGCAACACTAATAACACCGGCATCATTACCAGTACCAACATCAATATTGGTGCCAACCTTAACAACGCCAAAGTCCGAAGTTGAAGCCTTACCAACGCTAACAACACCATCAGCAACAGTAAGGTTATCACCAACTTGAAGGACACCCTTACCAGTGGTGCTACCAGTAGCAACCGAGACTACACCATCAGCTACATCAAGGTTTGTGCCAACCTGAAGAACACCCTTGGCTGAAGTAGAACCAGTCGCAACTGACACAACACCGTCGGCCACATCAAGATTCGTACCAACCTGAAGAACACCCTTGTCACTGGCTGAACCGGTCTTAACACTGATAACACCGGAAGCAATATCAATATTCGTACCAGCCTGAACAACACCCTTGACGGCATCCGTAGCTGTAGCAACACTAACCACACCGTTAGCAACATCAAGATTTGTACCGACCTGGAGAACACCCTTATCACTGGCTGAACCGGTCTTGACACTAATAACACCAGAAGCAACGTCAATATTGTCGCCAACCTGGACAACACCCTTGACAGAATCTGTAGCAGTAGCAACACTAATCGTACCACTATTAACTGTAATGTTATCACCAATCTTGACAACACCAACAGCTGTAGTAGTAGCAATCGGAAGTGTAGATCTCTGCTTACCTAAAATTTCCCAATTATCACCAACACGAATGTACTCAGTATACACATTACCAGTTTCATCAGCGTCACCATTACCAGCCTCATTAACAAAGTAAATCTTATCAGTCTTAATATCATCACCAGTGGGAAGCTCATTAACAACAAGCACACCAAATCTGGGGAAGGAAGCACCAGCAATTAAACTATTAACACCAGATTCGAAATCAACAATCTGAGCAACTTCCGTTTCGGGGTGAAGAATTAAGTTACCAGCAGCAGTCTGCTGTCTAATTTTAAACTTACGATAAAGATTATCTGACATAGTTTAAAAAAACACCTCTCAAATATAAAAAATTAATAATTGAAATATGTATCTGTTACTTTAATTAGATCGGAAGTCGTTTCAATTAAATTATTTGAATCTCCATTCATGACTAATCCAGAGAATCCTACATCAGGTTCCTCCTCTATAGAGTCTAATTCAAAATAAATACTTCCTAAATCTAATCCTACTGGATTTTCTCCAGTATTAACTATTTGGAATAAATTCTTATGTGCATCTGAAGATTCATTATGAACCTGAAGTAAATCATTTACTTTAGCTTCTAATTCCTCTTCAGACATTATTGAAGGCTTATCAGTTAAGTCATTATAACTTCCTGATACAGCCACAGTAGATAATTGTTCTTGAGAAATATAATGAGATAATCTACTATTAATATACGTTTTAATTAGCTCAATTTGTTTCTCTAATCCTGCTAAATCTAAATATGCCATGTATCAGGTCATCCTTGATTTGAATTATCATCAGATTCTAAACCCCAAGCAGCTTGAATCTGTTCATTAGTGATAGGAACATTTGGGTTTACTGAAGGTTCGGGGTCAATATCAGATCCTATAGTTCCCCATAGTTCTATGATTTGTTCTTCTGTAATGTTATCTAAATCTATATCATTTTCAAAATCACTTAATTTAGTAGGTGCATTATCTAAATCATTGTAATCATTAGTAGATGCTACCTTAGCCAGATATTTTTTTACTAAATTAACTATACTAGGTTCAATAGGTTTGTTAGACATTGGATGCCCTATCACCTCCTAGGAAATTTTGAATTGAACCTATCAAAAACTTTCCTGTAATTTGTTCAAAAATATTTCTTATAACCTGTGTTTCCTTTAATTTGTTCAAAGTTTTTCCAACTTAGTTTTTGTATATATATTATATTAGTGTATCTTCGGTTTTAACACAAAGATACAAGTCTTTTGTACAGTACTTTGAAACCTGTACAAGAAATGCGGAGGTATTCACATGAATACTGACTATAAAGAAAAACTTGGAGTATCCATCTCGGTGTTCCAGGCGGGTCGTCGCCTGGCCACATCCATGCTGGAGGTCGAAGACTTCCAGGAACTGGTAGATTTTATGGTAGGAGGTATTCCCTTCCATATCACCAGAATCGCCGGTAACATCGTGGTTTCAACGGAGTGGTCTTCTGTCTGCCTGAACTCTGTAAATAAAGATTCAGGTATCACCGAAGACGCGATGGCGTACCTTGGGAAAACGTACATTGTGCGTCTTTTCTAAGTAACACCTGTCCATAGCACAGGGGCATATAATACTGTGCTCAATTTTATCTCTGGAGGTAATACTACATGAAGATTCGTCTGAACGTGGAACACTGCGAAGGAAAGTATCCGGATGCTCCTCTCTATGGGAGAAAGGAATCAGTAGAACTTCCGGAATGGATTTTCAAAATCCTTGGGGGCCAAAAGTCAGGCAAGTTTTTCATCGGCACTGATGCGCATGGAGAGCTTGAGCTGAGACTTATTGGGGAGGATGATGTGTAGTTTAAAAAAAAATGGCTCTGTAAATAAAACTCATTAGGCCTGGTTGGAGTATAACTAATCGGGCATTGTTTTTATTCCTAAGGAGGAATACTAACTATGAAAAACGGAATCCTTTTCATCGAAAGCTTTAACCCCTCAGAAATCAACGGGGTACCCGGTTATGAAATTGAGGGAATGGAAGAGGTTCATGTTCTTGCATCTCTGGTTAACATGAAACTCAGAAGTTCTTTCAAGAACTCTGACTACATCCTTATTGAGGCAAAAGATGTGGAAGGAGTTCCGGGGATTGGCGTTCGTATCACCAGAGACAACAAGAACTTCAATCCGAATGGGGATCGGAATGACCCCAAGAACAAAAAGTTTTTCACAGTCTCTAAGCTTGAGCTGAAAACCAATGGTTCAGCATTGGTTAAAGCTCAGCAGACCATTAGAGATGGAAGGCTTATCAGGATTTCCTTTGATCCTAGGTAAGCCAATAAAAAGAGAGCCATTCCTTTCGGATGGCTCTCTTTTTATTTGTTACTCTCTCAACAGTTGTACAGACTCCTTCTTTTTATACTCACCACACCAATTGGTTGCTTCAACAATAGGATTTTCATAGTTGACAAATCCTTGAGCCATGGTATACTTAGGAGGATATCTAAGGCATTTACCGTTACTAAAATAACAACAAGTTTCACACTTCTGGTCCATATTAAGAAGACTCCTTTCAATTTTGAATTTGTCTCTTGACAAGTTCTTAATAGGAGTATATACTATAGATAAATAAATGTCAAGGGGGATTCAATATGAAAATAGGAATTTCTAGAAGAGAAGGACAAGATATGGTCAGACATGCTCAAGTGAATAGTTTTAAAGATTTACATAAGGTATTTGATGGAGAGCTACTTAAACATGACCCTACTAATTATAGGTATACTATTGTACTTTCAGATAAATATGGCACAGTAACTTTAATTGGATATACTTTTCATTTTGAACCTAAGGAGGAGAAGGTAAATAATGTTTAACCATCATAAGTGCTTAACTGATATTGGTGTAAAAGTTACTAATGGTTTAGTCCCAAAGACTAAAACTTTTAACTGGTATAAATTTAAAAGATACTTTAGTATTAAAAGAATTAAAGAAGCTGAAGATTTCTTTGATATTCTGTTTAATATTAGCTGGCAGGATTTTAAGGATGAAGTAGAATTTAGTTATCAAAAACTTCATACTGATAATAAGGACTACTATAATATTAATAACGCTAAGTTTAATATTGTTAGAACTTTAATCTATTTCTATGATTCTATTAAATACGAAATCAAATCAAAATGGGAAGCATATAAGAACTATTGGCAGTATGGATTCTGGGATTCAGATGAAACTTTTTCATTAGATTATGTTAGCACAATTTATCTTTATGAAAGAGTTAAAAGATATAAAGATTTGGCATCTAAATGGGTTTATATTTATCCAGAAAAAGATGAACAGGGCAATGATAAAGTAGATACTCTCCATAAATTTAAAAAGATCCCAGTAATTACACTTAAAGATACTGAAGAACTTAAAGAACTCTATGATAAAGATCCTAGTACATTTTATAATGATGACGAATCTATTGTAAAAGTAGAATATAAAGATCTTTATCAGTATGAATGTATTGACCTTATTCTGGATTATCTTGAAAGAGCAATTAAGAGTGATGCTGGTCAATACATCTTTGAATATAACTATAAAGATCTAGAAACTGAAACTGATTTTCTTGATGATATGAATCAACACTTTAAGGAACTTAATGAAAAGTATCCTGACCATTTATTCTGGCATTCTTTGGAAGAAAGATATGCAAATATTCTTACTAGCTATGCCTTCCAAATCTATGGTAAAATTATTAACTCTATGTGGTGGTGATAAACTATGGTAGACGTAGTTAAGGAAGATATCTTCAATTTTAGAAGTGAAGATTATAATGATAATAATGTTCTTATTCTAGTAGACCCAATTAACTGTAATCTTAATGTAATGGGTAAAGGATTAGCATTAGAATTTAAGAAACGATATCCTAAAGAATTTAAAAAAGGAAATCTTAAAGACCTTAGTGTAGGTATTGGAGAAGTAGCTATGATTAATACTTTGGAAAATCCACATGTTAATATCATGTTATTTCCCACTAAACTTCATTGGAGTAATCCAAGTGAATATTGGTATATTAGTGCTAATCTTACAGCACTTAAGTATTATATTGAGGATTGGGTTTTTAATAGAGAGCATAAATGGGATGATGATGATATCCATTTTACCATTAGGATGCCTAAACTTGGATGTGGATTAGGAGGTCTAGATTTTAATCAGGTATTAAATATGATTAAAGTGATTTTTCATAATGAATGGTGTGAAATGTTTAATGTTAAACTTCTGGTATGTGATAATGGATAGAAGAGATTGGGATGATTTTGAAAGTATTATATGTTTAATTATACTTTTAGTAGGTGTATTATGTTTAAGTAAATGGATTGTATTATCTGTAATAATATGGCATATAATTTGGTCTAATTGGTGGTGAGTATAATGTTTCATTTTTTCAAGTTTAAAAAAATCTATTACAAAGTTACAATGGTTAGAGATCTAAATATGAAAAACCCACTTATTTATTGTTCATATAATTACATTAAAGTATCAGAAAATTTATGGAAGGTTAAACATTTTGGAATATCTCTAGAGGTCGTTAATACCTCTAGCGTATTTCCAGGAGCTATAATAACTATTATATAGGAGGAATATACATGAGAAAACTTGCGAGTATCCAGACTATTATTAACATTGAACCTATTAAAGATGCGGATAAAATTGAATATGCATCTGTATTGGGTTGGCATTGTGTTGTTAAAAAAGGAGAATTCAAAGTAGGGGATAAGTGTGTATATATTGAAATTGATTCTATTCTTCCAGAAGATAACCCTAACTTTGAGTTTATGAAAGACAGAAAGTATAGGATTAAAACTATTAAACTTAGAGGTAAAGTATCTCAGGGTATTATCTTCCCTATGAGTATTCTTCCTAAAGATGCAAGTAAGTATTCAGTTGGTGATGATGTTACAGCTATTCTTAAGATCAAAAAATATGAACCTGAAATTGAAGTAGATGTTAATCCCAATCCTTCCTATAAAAAAGGATGGTTGTATATTCATACTCCTGGGTTTATTAGAGGATTCATTATTAGGCACTTTAGAAAATTGGCTAAAAAACTTTATAATATTCCTGATCCTAAAAAACCATTTCCTAGTGATATTATTCCTAAGACTGATGAATCTAGAATTCAGAGTTTTGATTTGGAATTCTTTTTCCAAAATCAGAATAATGAATTTTCATATACTGAAAAAGTGGATGGCTCCAGCCTTTCAATATACTACTATAATGGTCATGTAGGTGTTTGTAGTAGAAATATGGAGCTACCACTTGATGATGGTAATAAGTATGTAGAAGCTGTCAATAGATATAACCTTATTGAAAAACTTACTAATTTCTGTAAGTCTAATAAATGTAATATTGCCCTTCAGGGAGAACTTCTTGGGCCAGGTATTCAAAGTAATAAGTATAAACTTACCGAATATGATATTTGTTTCTTCAATGTCTTTAATATTGATACTCAAAGATATTTTACAGAAATTAGTTTAACTCAGCTTTGTGACTACTTTAAAATTAAAAGAGTTCCGTATTTTGATACTATTAAGTTTAAAGAAACCGCTGATGAATGGGTTGAATTCTCTAAAAGTAAATCTCTTCTTAATCCTAATATTCAAAGAGAAGGCATTGTTGTAAGACTTTTTGATCCTTCTGATTGGGTAGAATCCAGAACAAATAAGGGGAGCAATATTATGATTCCTGTTGAAGGATTCTCTGGACAAGTATTGTTTGAAACAAATAATTACTTGTCATTTAAAGCAATTAACCCAGACTTTCTTATTAAATTCAATGAATAAAATATTAGGAGGTATTCTATATGGCTGATGTTAAATTTAAACTTAGAATGGTTAAATTCTTAGAACCATTTACTTCTCTTACTTCTAATCCTACTGGTATTAGAAAAAATATCTCAACTGTCTATACAGACCTTAGTACTGTATCAGATATAGTTTCCAAGATTAAAGAGTTCTTTAGTAATGAAACTTGTGATAAATTTACTAAATCTGGAGATAGCTTAACTTATTCTGAGGAAACTGGTATTGAAGTTGATGAAGAAGATCTTACTGAAAGATTAACTGGCTACTTCGATAATATGGTTAAATACGGAAGAACTGCTTGGACTTGTCACTTTGATTCACAGGGTGCTACTGAACTTAATTGGGATGATAATGTGATGTATGAAGCTCAGTTAATTATAACTGAACCTAAACTTGAAGAACCCGAAGTAATCATTTATCCTGGTATGGAATAATATATAAAATCCTACTCTAAAGAGATATATAAGTCTCTCTAGAGTAGGATTTTTTTTTTATTTAAAATTTAAATATAATAGAATTCAATTCATCAATAGTTGAAGCATTTTTTATAGCAGCTCTATACTGCTGTTTCTTCAAATGACAAATTGAATACTGCTTAAGCATCTGACTTTTAACAGATTTCATTACAGCTAAAGTTATATCATAATGAGTTTCATCATCAGCATCTGTAATATATCCTGTTTCAGAATTAGTATCTTCCATAACCTGAATAGCTCCAGTCATTTTGATAGAGTCATCAATATCAAACTGCATTTTATATCCTTCAGTAGTAACAAAAGAACCCTTCACTGCTTTATTAAATGTATCTTCTAATTCTGAGATTTTTCCAGCTCTAACATCTTCAATAGTTACATCAGTATTATCATCTTCAGTTATAACTACTGGAGATTCTCCCCAAATAGCTATTACTTCATTATAAACATCTAAGGCGTTATGCTCTTCACAATCTTTTCTAAGTTCATTTCTTCCATAATTTGAATTAACATACCCTCGTCTACCTATTCCTTCAAGCACAATACTGCACTCATCTTTAGAAATATAATTGTTTATATCCATTATTATATCAACCTCTCCATTACATTATGCATTGGTTGAATACCAACCTGAGAATAAGAAATGCCCAAGACCATCTGCAGATGTATTTGTAGAATTAAACTGTATATACCTATCGGCTACAGAAGAGGTACTAAACATTAAGTGGTCTACCATTCCCATAGATGTAGCAGAATTACCATGGATACACATCATAGATTTAGCTCCATCCCAATAACCAACTGTGGCTTTTCTAAATGAATTACTAGCTCCGCCATAACCTTGAAAATTAATACTAACAAACAACCCATTACTAGAAAAGGGAAACCCTTCTATGCCCACATTACCCACAGGTTGTGTAGTTACTCCAGAAACCTTAACTCTACCAAAAATATAAACTAAATGGCCTATCTTATAATATGTTCCTGTCTGAATAGAATATGTTAATGCTCCCTTAGTATTTCTTCCAGTTAAAGCAGGAGTCCAAGTACCTGTAGTATATGGTAATCTATTATTAACAAACGCTGTTGTAGCTATTCTAGTAGAATTATCTGTAGAAGCAGGAGTAGTAGATTTAGGTTCTCCAGTAAAAGTTGGTGAATTTACTATAGCGTAATTAGACAAATTAGATTTAACATATGCGGTAGTTGCAATCTGAGTACTATTATCTGTAGTAGCTGGGGTTGGAGCAAATGTTAAGATACCATCTTGATTATAAGTTATTCCTAGACTACTAACAGAACCTGTTGATGTATCAGTAGGATTATATAAATAAAATCCAATAGTATTTCTGAAGGTAGTAGAATTAGTATATCCATAATCATTCAATATTCTAGCAATATTATTATTTGAATTATCTGTATGACCAATTAAAGTATAAGCTCCACCGCCACTAGATATGACTCCTCTAGTTAAAGGTATTTCTTTTTTTAATGGGTTATTCATTATTTTACCATTTAAATCTAAATCGCCATTCACTCTAATCTGCCCACTAGCATTTTCTACTATAGAAGAAGTAGCATTACTGCTTTGATTATAATGAAAATTAATCTGACCACCAGTATTAGCTGTAGTCGTATTTGGATATAAGTTAATTGGTTTTTTAAAAGTTTTTTCACCATCAATAACTTGAGCATTGCTTAAATCAACAGCAGTATCATCTGGTTCTGGTATAGGAGCCATTTGATTATATCTTACTTTAGTAACTGACATCTATAATATATCCCTCCTTACATTAACTGAACTTCAATTTCAATATTATCTTTATCAAACCAAATATATTCTGGGCAATACTTATATAAGACTTCATATTCTGATCTAGGAATCTTATCTATGTCAAAACTATAAATAATTTCATCTGTAGGTTCAACTACTTCACAGAATAGAATATCTTCTAAAGCATCGTGGACATATCTGGCTAACTCAGATCTATATATATTAGCATTAAACCCAGACTTTAATTGTAAGAAGGTATAAACAACATTCTTAGCTTCAGTTATAATGTCATTAATATCTGTTTGAACATCCTCAGATACAAATAATCTAATATGTATTTTAACTGGTAAATCTATACTAAAATCTTCATTATAACTTTTAACTGGATTAGGCATATAGTTATTTAACGTCATATTAGTACTCTTACCACAAGTTCTTACAAACTTAATATTGATTCTATCTGTAATCATACCATATTGATTAAAGGTATTACTAAGATTTAAGAATCTTGAAAGTATTTCCTGATCAAGATACTCTAAATTTTGGTCGTACCATTCTTTAAGAATTACTGGAACATTACAAGCATATAATAACCCATCGGTAAATCTATGGACATCACTTCTAATAATTCTAGTAATATCTTGTTTAAAAATAGTACTTTGTTTATAGGTAGCAATGTTTTTACCATCATACTTTAAAGTAATTTTAAAAGTAACTTGACCAGTAGGTATGTTTTCACTTTTTATTTTTGGTGAAGTAAATACACACATAGATGATTTACTTCTCTCATCATCATCTTCTACTTCTATCATATCTCCAGTGTATTCCATATAGTACTCATTTGTCTGACTTAGATCATAACTATTAGTAGTCATAGTTAAATTAACTGTAATTTTAGAAGATGCATTTTGAGGTAACTTATTGACATTACAAATAAAAACATAACTTTCTCCATTATCTGGAGATGAAATATCTATAGATGAAAGCCCTAAATGAACCATTTCTATCTTAGGTTCAGAACTGTATTCTGTAACCTTATCTTGAATAGTATCTGGAGCTCTTTTTCCTTCAGTTAATATAACAAAGTTTCCTTCGTAAATATTATACAAAACATTAAAAACACCATTTGCATCTTTTACATAGATTCTAAACTGGACATCTATATTACCTTCATAAAGATCTGATAAAGGTACTGTTTTACTGCTATAAGTATACCTACCTTCCCCAATACCATGCAAAACAAAGGTCATTTCTCTATTGAATTCCCCAGTATAAGGATCTCTTAAATACCCAGTAACATAGAACGAAGAAGTATCTATTTTATTACCTAAATAATCTTCAGTATTTAATACTAATACTGGTACTGAAAATACGCCACTTTGCTTATCATTATTTAATTTAAAACTAAATTCTTTAATAGATAAGTAAGTATCTGTATTAGAACTAGTTACTAATTCAGTAATTTCTTCATCCTCAACAATAGCTCCAGATTCAAATATATTGAAAGTGCCAGTATACGTAGCATATTCAATAGCTTCAGTTGTATTAGGATAGGTATAATATAAAACTACTTTCCAAGGGAATTCTCCTACTGGATAATTAACATATGAAATAGCATCTGAAGACATGTTCATAACTGTCTTATTATTATATTCCTGAGTAAAGTTTAATGGTATCTGTTCTGAATTATTATTAATATATAAAATAGCACTAATATTTTCTACTTTCATAGTATCTAATTTAGCTATTTCAATTGTATAAACTAGCTCTTCAGTATTTGGATAAACTTTAGCCTGAGCCATTCTTACTGCCATTTCAACATCATCAGGAGTAGTATCTGTAAATAATATAGGAGCTACTTTTGTAGATGCTAAATTATAAACATACTGTGTAGTGGGTACATCATAACTATCGTCGTATATAATATCAAAAGGACAGCAATATTCATTACCATCAAATCCAACAATTTTAGTACCTTTATTAATTCTAGGATTTGCTGAATCTAATCTAACTGGTATTGATGCTGTTGGAACTAATTTATAATCTGAATCATATAAAGCGTTATAAATAGTAATATCATTACCTACAACATCTCTTCGATTTAACATTGGCATAGCTATAATATTGGTTAACCCAGTTACTCCGGCATAACCTTTATAATCCTCTTGAGTAACTAATCTTTTAGCTGCACTAATAGATTCTACAGTATGTCTTTTAATTTCTTGTAAGGTTTCAGCATCTCTTCCATTTTGAATAGCTAATCTATTAGTACTTAATACTGTGAGTTCTCCCTCAGAAGTATCTAAAGTATTAATTAATCTGGCATCAAATCTAGCCACATCAGACGCAATATTACCTGATGCGCCTAATGTAGTATAAATTGTTATTGTTCCTTTAGCTCCAGATTTAGGCTGATATCCATATACTCCATTACCTAATTTAATTGTTAATTTACTTTCTTCGTCTCCATTAGAAGGAGAATAACTCAGTTCATATTCTCGACCATCATAAGTACTTTGATAAATAGATTTAATTTCTTTATATTTTTCTTCTTCTATATCTACAGTAACTCGATATAATTCTCCTTCAAATCCAGTTACAGTAGTTTTATAGAATTGATATAACACTGGATTATCTATCTCTAAATCATAAGTATAGATATTAACCTGCCATATTTGTATTCCAAATACTACTGTAATATCTCCATCATGCATTTCTATATTATATGGAATAGCTTCTACTAATCCAGTATCAGAATTATATGCTGTAACGTGTAATCCATTTCTTCCCTGTTTAATATAATAAGTATTATAAACTTTATATGGTATTCCTCCAGCATTAATATCTGAACCTGCACTTATCTTAATACTGGTATTATGATTTAAAGTAATTGGAACTGCTACTGTTAATGTTCCCATCGCTGGAGTAGCATTTTTAATCTTATAATCTAATTGATCTGCGATATGTGTTACTGAAGTTCTTAATAAAGCTCTATTTAAAAAAGCTTCATTATATGATAAAGCATTCTGATATAATACATCACTTGTTAAATAAGTTAATGCTTGAATCAAGTATCCCATAAAACCTGATTCATATGTATCAATTTCATCTAAATTAAAATAGTTTTGTGCGAGCTCCACTATCTGTTCTTTAATATCAAAAGGATCAAATGATGGAACTACTTTTGTTGTTGGTGAAGCATTTGCCATTAGTTATCTCACCACCTCTTATTATTAAAACTTTCCACTAAAATCTTGTTTTTTAAATTTCTTTCTATACTCCCTTAACTCAATTAAGCAATACATTAACTCCCTATTCTTATCTTCTAAATCGTACTTCTTATGTTTCCAATTTCTAAACATACTGAGTATAGCTGTATCTAAAGTTATAAAACCATCTTTATCAGTTGGTTTCTTTTTTAATTTTAATTCACTTAATTTTCTTTCAAAAGTAATTGGGCCAAACTTACTTCTATACTTTTTAAGTTCTTTGGCCCAATTTCTTATTTGTATATGTTGTTTCCATATTTTTAAATCAGATTTATTACCATTATTTTCAAACCATTCATTACAGTTATCTATAATATGATTTATATCTTTATAACCTTTAGGAGTATTACCCAAATCTTCTTTAAGGATTAATTTATATCTCATTTGAAATAACTTCCAACTAAGATTTTAACTAAATTCTTTCCTTTCGAGGTATCTGGATTATACTCAACAATCATACCAACACAAACTCTTTTATCCATTCTAGATATAATTCTACCCTTACCATTAGTACCAGGTCCAACTAAACATCCTAAATAATTATTAGGATAATCTGGTTCTAAGCTATTTTCTAATTCAACCCAAACAGTACCACATAAAGCTATTGGAAGTAGATTTCCTTTAGATTCCATCTCTTCTTCAGAAGAACCTAATAATGTACCATATGTATCTGAGCACACTCCAATTATAGCATAATCCGTTGTTTTACATGGTCTAACTACTCCAGAAGAACAATCTAATGCCATTATCTTATGAACACAATTACTTCTGCTACATCCAGATTCTGCTTCAAATACCTCCGCAATATCCTTAAATAATGGATTATAAACTTTGGTAGCATGGAAATAGCCCTCACAATTAATTCTTTTAGTACCAGTAGGGTCAACATTAGTATGTGTAAATTCTACACTATGCTCCTGGTTTTCATCTCCAAACATTCTATACACATATAATTCTGATTGTGGAACTACTCCACCTATTTCAGAAGAATCAGTTAAAGTTTCTGGTTCTAAATCTGGATTATATGTACTTTTATACTCTCTATTAGTATCAGTTAATATTGCAACTCCATTAGGACTATGCTTCTGTTCTTTTTTAATATAATAAGTTTCAGTATCCTGTCTTAGCTGGTCTATCTTAGCAGCTAATCTTTCTACTTCCTGTTCTACGTATTCTCTTAAATCCTGTACTAATTTTTCATAGTATGCTCCATGCTTACCGTCTAATAAATCTGCATCTAAGCCACTTTCATGACCCATATTTGAATAGTTCCAAATAAGACAGTTATTAATATATGTATTAGTAGGAATCCTACGAGTCTTTTCTGATCCAAAGAATACTTTAAATTGTGTTGTTAAATCTGGAGCTAACTCTTCAATATTACAAGGTATAACCTGATCTGAGTTATATACTACTTCATATACCTCTACTCCACCCTTAACGTCACCTCTAAATTTAACATAGACATAATAATACTCTGGATCTTCATATACAAGTAAATCATGATAAACAGTATATCCTGTTAAAGTAGAGTCATTTGTAATGAATTGGGTATTTAACTTCCATTCCAAAGTATTTGAATTGATATACATCAAATACTCATTCTGATAAAATTTAGAATCAACATTATATGTAGCTATAATCCTTAAGCTATTATTATAAATTTCATTAACTCCAGTATCTACATTATAATTATTTTTAGGTAAAGCTCTACATAAGTAATACTTATCTGTAGTATGATATCCTGAAATAGAAGTACCTTTAACTCTAATATAAGTTCCTAACAGATCTCCTAACTTTTCATTACCCATTTCTCCTAAAACATTATACACTGCAGATGTAGTGACTGAATTCAATTCTTGTAAAATCTGTTCATAGATAATATTATCTTTAGGTGTAATTAATCTAACTTCTTCACTAATATCTCCGTTAGAATCAAAGAATATTCTATATAATCCTAAATGTATTTCTGGATCATAGTCATCTTCTTCTATAAGTTCTATTCTAGCAATATTTGCTGGAATCACTTTCTCATACTTATATGTAACAACTACCATCAATGAATTATCTTTAACTTTATTTTTAAAGTATTCATTCTTGTAATCTACATAGATTTCTGTATCTTTTTTAAACTGGATCAATACCTTATCTTTAATAACTTGACCACTTCTAATAAGTAACTTTAAAGTAGTATCCTGAATGGTCATCATTTCCATTCCAGTTAAAACTATGTTATCTCCATATATTGTATTGATTTGATTTAAAGTATTTGACTGCAATAATGAAAATGGATCTAATGTTCTAGTCTGATTCAACTGCCAGTCATTATCATTTTTAAAATTGTATAAGACATTATCTATCATTGAAACACTTCCTTTCTAAAAGTGTAGTTATGGGTGTATTCCTTATTTGTTCAAAATATAAAAAATGAAGATACCTGAACAACAACGCTCAGATATCTTCCTTATTTAAATAGCATTAGTTCTTCTAATACTTTACTTATCTTCAAAAAGTATCTATTCTTATTAAGATACTCTTTATATGTGTTTATCTTATACACATCTTCTGCAGTAACTATATCTAAATCAATTACTGAATTCTTCAAGCAAAGATTTCCTTTTAATCCATCTTTACTCTTTTTGCACCAATCAATTACATGCATATTATACTTATTGCTATAAAAGAAGTTTTCAATTACACTATCACTACGCTTAATTAAAAACTCTTTTATAAACATACTATAGATATTTGGTTCTAACTTATTAATACCTTTAATCTCTACAGACTTCTCATACTTGTTAATCTGTACGCCTTTATCTAAAAAGTATATATAGTCATATTTAAATACACTATATTCGCCCAATACATCCATATAAGTATAATTATACTCATTTGTAACTACATAACATCCATCTACCTCTGATTTAATAATATCACCATATCTCTTACCCATATATAACACATCTTCATATACATCATATCTTAATTGATTCAATTTGTTCTTACCACTATAACTCAATATGATATTAGTTAAAACATAATTATACAAATACTTCTTTGATTCAGGCAATAAATAAGATCTACTAATCTTATTACAAAAATAATTATATAATCTTAATTCTTCTTTACTTAAATACTTTATACTATAATTCGTAAAAGCTCTTTTAAAGTCAAGCTTAACAATATTGTTATATTTACCTACTTCAGGATTAATAAGTTTAATCTTATTAGAAGGATCATTATTCAGTTCTTTTTGAATCTTTACTCTATTCCAAAACTCTGTATAAATAGAATCATAATTAATAAGTATTCTATCAAAATCTAAAGTATTGGTACTATATTTATAAAATCTAATCAAATCTTGTTCAATACTTCCTACAGATGAGATATACTTTAAATTGCACACTTCATGTAAATATTCATATAAAGTAACCATTAAAGTATATCCCCTTTCCCTAGATCTTAAGAAAGAGTATAGCAGAACTCAGTAACTGTGTCAATAGCTGTTTTTATAAAAGATCTGACCAATCATCTTGGCCTAAATTTAAGTGCTTTCTAACTCCATATGTTTGGAACATTTCCATAACTTCTTCCGCAGAAGTTCCTGTATAATTTCTAGTATTATTCTCAAGTAATCTTTGAACTACTTCAGAACCTCCAGACATAACTTGTGCATTTTGATTTCTTTCTGATAAGTTTGGATTGTACCCATCTTTAAGATCATTATTAATTTCTGGGAGCATATCCATTAGTTCAGAATCTGTTTGTCTATTTCTAGCATTTTTTAAATGATTAAAAACAAACTTCTGTTCATGCTCTAGTAAATATCTACACCAACCTATAGCAAAACAAAGATCATCATGAGGTACCCCTTCGATTCTGCCATTTCTTCTTCTTTCTAATGTAGTTGCTTCTAATCTTAATTGATATGATTTTACTTTGTCCAAATTATACATAAATAAGTTATAAATCTGCTCCACACATAATCTTCTACTATTTACTGTAGAATGTATGCCTAACTTAGGATTGTAAATATCGCTATAATCCCCAAATATATCAAATTTATATTTCTTTGAAAGCATTTCTAATGTCTGGTTGCCAACGCCATTCTTCTCTATAGCAATTAATTTATATGGTAAATAATCTAATACTTTAGGTATATATCTATCGCAAAAATCTGTAACAGAACATTTAAATTTAGCCTCACAAACCTGATTCTCAGTATGATAATCTATAACTTCTATAGTTGATGAGTCAGTACCATCCATAGTAGCTGTATCTATGCCTACTATATATCCTTTATTAGGATTAGGCAATTCAAACCATTTAATATAGCCATCTGTAAATTTTTCTTCAGAAACTGGTTTAGTTGCTTTTGATTCATCTTGTAAATCTCCCATAATTTCATTAGGGAATAATGACTGATCATTAGCAATAAATTTAAGGTTATACTCCTGATCAACTTTAGCATTGATTTTATCTGGAGTACAATGCTCTGCGGCGCAAACTCCTTCAAACCATTTATCATCATATACTCCAGTTTCACTCCATAGATATTTAACTGCAATTAAGTTAGTAGGATCTCCCTGTTCGCAAGCCATCCACTCTTCATAGAATCCTTGCCCAGTTCCAGATCTACCATTAGGAGTAGAAGTATATATAACACCATAAGGAATTTTATTTTTTAAAGCTACCGTAAAGCTCATTGAAGTAGCAGGTAAAATAGCAGATAAGTGTTCTTTAAGGTCTACAAAAGCAGCCTCGTCAATCCACACTAAAAGCGGTCTGTAACCTCTACCTTTAGCAGAACCACCTTTTTTACTTGAACTATTTGCAGATTCAACTCTAAAAGCAGAACCATTAGCTAAAGTAAACCCTTTATCCTTAGTATCTGTCACATATTCTGGTCTTAAAAACTTAGGAAGATTATCTATCATAGCATGAACTTCAGATATAGTCTTTTTAGCAAATGTAGTATCTTTAGTAAAATGTAATATTTCATAATTATCAAAACAAGTTAATAGCCATGAACTTAAACCTTCAGACAATTGTGTTTTACCACACTGTCTCGATGCCATAAATATCATACCATTCTTATCCGGTTTAGTTCCATTATCAGAAGCCTCTCGTTCTTTTTTCCAAATATCTACCCAAGTTTTTATATAAGTTTTTTCTTGAATAGGCCAAGGTTTAAAATGAATTAATTTACCTGTACCTGATTCAGGCAGCATAGCATAGTTTTCTAAAAAATATTGGAAACCTGTTTCCAAATCTCTGCATTTAAGTTTTTCTAATGCAGCATCTGCTAATGAAGTTATATTAGGCATTTATAAAGTCCTTAACATTTCTAAATAAGGTCTTTTATTAGGTTTATAATAGCTCATAATAGCAACTATTTCATCTGCACAATAAAACTCTTGATAGCTAAAATTAAACCTATCTATATGATTTCTTATCTGATCATTCCCAATACTTCCATAGGCTGTTGTCAATACTTCATTAGCTAATTCAAAATAATTATCATTAATTACATAATCCCTTCTAGATAATAACATATGGAAATAAGTATCTGTAAATTTACTATCAATATCCCACATTCTATCCAGCATCTTTCTTAAACTATTTTTATTCTGCTTATAGTTAAATGCCCCGTCCATTATAGCTGTTACTAATTGTATCTTACTTTCTTTATTTAAATCAAGATTAATCATTTTACAAATAGTTTCAACTAAACTAGTATAGAATACTAAGCACATATTTTTAAATAACTCAACATACTGCTTATGTCTTTTTTCGGCATAATAATGACAATATTCATGTAAGATTATTTTAAAGATATCTAAATTAAGTCTATCTCTATCTATATATCTAGCAACTATAAGCATCTTATTAGTAGATGGGATATAACAACCACCTAAACCAGTTTCATAAAAATTATCTAAGTCATTTAAGGTTTGTGTAAATAAATGAGCCTTACTAAATAATGCTAATACTGGCCGTGCCATTCTCATAAATTTGACAAACATACTTGGTTCAATACTAACTAACTGGCAGAATCCTCTTTTAATATCCTTTCTAATTCTTTTTATAAGTAAGTCTGCCCATGGTTGTTTAGCTAAATACAAATAGTTCTTTTCATACAGATTATTGATAATATCTAAAGCATTCTGAGGAGTGGCAGATTTAGCATAATCTACAGGATCAAAGGATATCTCATTTAAATAGTTATACTCTTCAATATTATTTTTTACATACTTAAATTCATTTGCATTTACTTTATTTGCAATATACTCAGTATAATCCATTTCTTTAAGTAAGTTCATTTTAATACACCTCCTGTTGATGTATTTGCTATTTCTAAAGAACAAATACCATCCCATTTAACTCCATTATTACTAGCTAAACTAATAGTACTGCTTATAATATACCCAGTCATTTCAAAACCAAAGAAATCAGTTATAGATGTATCATATTTAACTTTTCTTCCTATAACAAAATCAGTTATAATCATTGGGTCAATTATATTACAACTAGTTATTAAATTATAAGATACATCTGCACTCAATGCGTTTTGTTTAGTTAAAATATTATCGTTTCCAGCTATTAATCTTGTTTTAGTTTTTTTAATCTGATCAAAGTATTTATAGTTATCTGTTTTTGAAATAGTTTTATCTTTTTGAGCCAGTTTCTTTAGGTCTAAGGTTTTCTTTTTATAAATAGTAGTTCTAGGATGTAACAGCAATACTACATCTTTAGAATACTCTAATGTTCTACTTGGTAAGTCAGTATCTATAGCGGGAGGGGTTCTTAATAAATAATAATGGTTATCTATAGTATAATTCTTATTAGTATTATCTTGGTCAAAATATAATGTAATTGGAGTACTATCTCCAACTAAGGTATCATTGACACTTTGAACATAAATGTTATTAAAGTCTGCATACCAAATAGGGCTTTGATTAGTAAATCCATATGTATTATATAAGTATACTAAGTGTGAATGAAACTTATTTCTAGTTAAAGCTAAGTTGTTAATTTGAGTAGTATTTAGTTTACCTAACTTTAAACTAACTCCTCCACTCTTTCTAGCTGTTTTAAACAGTTTAGTAAGTATTGATGATATATTACCGCTAGAACTTAAACTTATTTCTGAATTAAGTAAAGATATCAAATCTTTAGGAAAAAACACATGGTCAATAGGTAATCTAATAGTATCATTAGCATCATTACTTTTATTAGTTATTTCAGTTGATTCAGGAAAACATACAAACTTACCTTTAATTTGTCCCCTAGGTATATCTTTACCAGAATTACCACCTTTTTCAATTATAGTTAAATCCAGTTCATATGGTAATGATACTAAGTTAGCATACTTAATATCTAAAAGATAATTTAATTCTAGTTCAGGTAATAACTCAAAATTAGTAAAGCTATAACTTATATTAGTTACATATCTACTGATATCTAAAGTAATTTTATCTTTATTTAAGCCTAAAGTAATTTTAGCGTCAATAGTATATCCAGTGCTATCATAAGTATTAATAGCCATTTAAAAGGCCACCAATCTTTTCAGTTTCTCTTTGTTTCATTTGCTCTTTAGTTAATACATGCAGAACATTACTAAACAAATCATTAGTAGCTTGTGGTTTAACTTTAATAACATTTTGATTAAAGATATTTGAAGGTAATCTACAGGTTAATAACATTGAAGCAAATGATAAACCATTGCTCATACAAAGTAAACCAGTTAAACCTAACTGTTGAATAACTTTATCTCTAAAATCACTTAAAGAAGTTGACGGTAATATTGATTGAGTATTGAAGTATTCAAACATACTATTCCAAGTATTGATTTCTATATCTGGCGTAATTGGTAAAAGAGCAGTATCATAATTTATTTTACCCCTAGTATCATGAGTAAAGAAATAATGAGTTAAAGTTCTTGCAACTCCATTAACATTAGTTCCTTCTAAACCAAGATAATTTATAATAACCATCTTAGCCACTGCACAGTACATATTAGCAATATCTTGTTCTTCTATTTTACTAAAGTCTATTTCTCTAGCATATATTCTGGTTAATAATGAATAAATGAAGTCTACTATACCATGGAAAGCACTACTTAATAAAGTAGGGTCATTCTTAGTTAATAATATAATCATGTTCAAACCATATAAAACTGATGCACTAAAATCATTAGCATCTTCAATTACAATCGTTTGTTTAGCTAAATTTTGATGTATAGTAGCTGCGGTCATATTTAAACAAATTTTACCATCATTAGTTATAAGAGCAGGTAGAGCAGATAACTGATTAGGTAACTTTATCATAAACACTTTTTCCCAATTTAAGAAGTTCTTATAAAGTATAGATGTATTACTGTAAATTTTAGACTCATATATATTAAAGTTTACATCTGTAGAAAAATTGCTTCTTAATGGAATACTTTGATTTGGAACTGATTGTAATATAGGTATTGTTAATCCTGGTATTAAATCAGTTGGACTAGAATTGATTCCCTTATACATAATCAGTCTCCTTTCTTTTTATAATAAGATGTTAATTTCATGATTCTTTTCTTAACTTCATCTTCACCTATTTCATGAACTAATTGTTTATATCCTAAAGTACTTTCAACATCCTTAAGTTCTTTATTAAATCTATTGCTAAACAATCTATCTAAAATAGGATCATGGTCATCTCTTTTTTGTGAAATCTCTTTTAAATGCTGGGCATATTCATCAGCATCAGTTACTTCATTAACTGCTTGTGCATTCTGGTCATCTATTCTTAATATAAGATTAGTAACATCATTAGGTTCTAACATCTTGTATTCTTCAGATGAATCCATTACAAAATCTGCATTAGAGTACATTCTATTCATTAAAAGAATTAAACTATTTAAAGTAACATTTTGATACTGGTCATATGCTATTGTAGGTGTTGTATAATTATCCTTAAAGTCCATCTCATATGTGTAAGCCATATCTCTAAGCTCTTCATATTTTTCCATAAGAGCCGGACAAGATACGTCATATATTTCTAACTTAGTTATAGACTCTCCAGTAGTATCATACTTATAATCACCAATATATTCTTGCTCAGCATTTATAATAAGTTTTTCAAAGAGATTATGCATTCTATAGTCAGTTCTTTCATTAATATGATCTGCTACATCTGGTGTATCCCACATAGTATATAATCTCTCCTTTTATAATAAAGATAAAAAAAAGACTTGACCTAAGTCAAAGTCAATGCTATTATTTGTTCAGATTCCTAAGTGGATCTTTGTATATATATTATATTATTGTATTTTAGTCTGTCAGTCAGTTTAAGTAAAGTTAGGAGGGTCAATAAAGTGATATTGGGAGTATATAATCACAAAGGTTTTTTGTATACTGCGGTTATTCATGTAAGTAAGGCTTTAGAATATTATTCAACATTTTATATTAATATACGTAATAGGCAAGAAGAAACTGAACGACTGAACGAGCAGTTAAACGAGCTGTTAATTACTGAATATAAGTCAAACTGTTTTAGGCTATGGATTCAAGTTGTTTAAAAAAAGGGTATATCAGATGGGTTTAACTATTTTAAATTATACTTTCGGAGTTACACTTATTGATAACTTGGATTTAGGTCTTTATAGATGTTACTATGAAACATTTACAATATCTAGGAGATTTTATGAAGATCGAGTTCTAATAAAAAACCTTATGAAAATTTTTCATTGTGAAACACCATCAGGGCACTACCATTTTAACATATCTGTTATTTAAATAAGGAGGTAATATACTATGGGGCTTTTTGGAGATTACAGTAGTGCAATAGAATCTATCTTGGATAAGAATAGAGCTATTGAAGAAAAGTATCTAAATATGGTCAATTATAGTAGTCCAATTAAAGTAAGGTTTAATTTTATAGGAAATGATGGGTATACCCCTATTGATATTAATGTTTGTAATAAAGAAGATGTTACTAAACTAAACATTGTATTTAATTATTTGATGAATAAAGCAACTATTACATCAGATTTAAATACTAATAAAAATTTTGATTATAGCTATAGTATAGATATGAGGGATAATAATTAAATGCCTGGAGTATTTCAAACATCTTTTCACCAATATAATGGTATTAATAATTATACTTGTATATATGATACATACAGATTCTATAAAACTAAAACTATGTTTAGCTCATATAGTATCCTTCCAATGAGCTATGATGAGTATTTTAAACCAGAATATAAGTTGTTAAATGGCTCTATTGATTTAAAGCATATAAAGATGGCTATTAATTTAATCTGAAAGGGATGTTAGTGTGCTTATTGATAATAATATGTACAAATACTGGTCTGGATTTGATGTTCTTAAACTAAAACTTTCAGAAAGTACGTATGATGTAATATATGATTTCAGGGAATCAGATTTACACAACTTTAAAAAGAAATATCCAGATTATCCATATTGGAAAGAGGTTACAGAACTACAAAAGAAATGGAAGGAGAAATATAATAATGTCCAAGCTTAATTCATATTGCATCAATCAAGCATTAAGATCAATTGGCATTTGTAATCCATATATGGGAATGACTAGAAACGGTTGGCTAAAAATGCCTTTTAAGCAATATGATCAACTCAGGTATACTATAATGTGTTCATTTGAAGATAGATTTGAAACCGGGTATACTCTAAATGAACTCATTGAATACTTGGAAATTACAGGTAAATATAAATTTATTCTAAATTTCCTTAAAACTCTAAAAGAAGCTTCCTTTGAAAATTATTCAGTTAGTACTGTTTCTCCATCACTATTATGTTATATATTTAGTATCTCTACAGATAAAATTAAAAAACAAAAGAGTAATGGATATGAAGGTATAGGGATGTTCACTAATAGGTATGGTGTTAAAAAGTTTATTAAGTTTAGAAAGGAGTTTCAACATTGGTTAGATGAGGAGCAACAGTATTTGGAATTTCAAGCAGATTGTTTAGTAGGGTATAACAGGGGATAACAAAGGAGGATATTTTTATGAGTACTAAATGGTTGAATAAGCTTACAAAAGAAGAATTGATTGAACTTCATGAATATGTATTTGGTAAAGGTCTTGTAAAGGATCTTGAAGTTTGGCATGACGATGCTAACTTTGATTCTGAATTTATCTCAATTACTGTCAAAGAAAATGGATGGGAAGGTGATGATGGTAAAGATGAAACTATTGATACTAATTATGAACTAGAAGATTTTGATGGATACACTATTATTGATTGGGCTAGTTCAGAAAATAAAAACTATAAAATAGATTTTAGAATGTGGATGATTAATAGATTTGGGACAGAGTATGTAGATGAACTTGTTAAAGAAACTCTTGGTCTAAATCTTATTAATTATCTTGATTGGTCTAAATAGGGAGGATATAACTATGAAGACTATAAAAATGGCATACTATGGTAGTCAATATCTTTTCTGGAAATCTGTTGAAAACATTCTTAATGATTTATTTCTTACTTCTATGGTAGTTGGTATTATTAGCTTTATCTTGTATAAATAAGGAGAACAATCTATGGATTTAATGGAAAATATTTGCAGAAATGTTGATCTTCAAGATTTTATATTTCAAAAAGATACCAAGGAATTAAAAGAGCTAGTGGAATTAATTGGTACAGATAATATCAATATTCTTAGAGGATATTATACTGGAGTATACGATGTACTTAGAAGTTCTGCGGTCGATTTTACTTCTTTGTATAAAAAAATTAAATACACTATCAGCTCAGACTATCTTCTAATTGCAACTGATCTTAGTGTGAATCATAAAATCTATTTTGAAATAGCTAAGCTACATATAATTGATAGAGAGTATAATCCACTATATTAAAATTACATTAAAAAAAGAGTAACCCATGTTGGGTTACTCTTTTTATTTTTAATTCTTCTTTAATAATGCATCTTATATACTGTTAATTCACTACTATTAGTAGTAGACATAGATAAACTTTTACTATAGTCTTTTCCAGCATAACTAAAATCTATGTCAACATCAACTACTCCCTGTTTATAAGGATTTAAATTAACTGTAACAGACTTAACTCCAATTCTAGGCTCCCATCTAGCCAATGCACTTTCTATTTCAGACTGCATTTTAGAAACAGTTTTGTCGTCTGCTAGATCCCAGATATACTCCATTACTCCACAACCAAATTCTGGCTGCCATACTCTACTTCCTTTAGGCGTATTTAAAATAACATAAATAGACTGCATTATTACTTCCAAACCTTCATAAGTTTTAAAATCTCCATTTTTACCTTTTTCAGGTAAACATCCAAATAAAGCCATATAACCCTCACACTCCTACAAATACATTTGAAGAACCTGATGATACTGAGCTACCACAATCTATTGGTGCTCCAATGTACCCCATTTGTCTACCATTGACATAGACTGTTGAAGAACCCTTCTCCAACTTCCCATCATGAGAATCATAAGGTTTATGTATTCAGGTATGTGATGCCCAAGCATCCCCTTGTCTATGAACAGCGAGTCCATTTACAAAAACATTAGGACTACCTTGAACATTCTTTCTTGGAGGATAACACCCATGCCATGTACAAGAATCTCCCAGTCTAGCTACCCCTGGCAACTTTAGCAGCTCCTTCCATATGTTTAGCCTTTACTATGTCATACTCCTCATTCAGTATTGACATGTATAAAGACTTAACTAATCTAAATGAGCATTGATTCACTTCAGCAATTTTATCTGAAGCTGAAAGCTCAATATTGTTTAAAACTTCACTAACTTCTTCATAGCATTTATTAAATGCACCCCTCATAGCTACTTTAATAGGCTCATTAACAACGACTGTTCTTAATTTCTCTCCATAGAATCTCTTAATAAAATACGATATCTCTATAAATAAAGACTTCTTAACTTCATCAAACTTTTCTAATAAAGACTGCTGCTGTAAATGACTTAACTTCTCATCTAATTCTAAATAAGGTTCTACTGCTAATGAAATATTTTGAGCAACTGCTTCAATACTCAATCTGACTAATAATATAACTGCAGCACTACTATCTCCAATAGCCCTTATTATTGAACTTAACTTGTTACTAATTTCTTTATCCTCTGTATGTATACTATCTTCGGTTTTACTAACTTCATTAAGTAACTCCTTACTACTGTTAACTACTTCTTTAATTGTTCTTAAATGATTATCTAAAAAATAAAATCCTATTAAACTAGCTAAAAATGTACTGACAATCAGTATAACTATTAATTTAGTAGTATCTCCCTGATACCAATTATAGATATCCTCAGCCTTAATTCCTAAATAAGAGCAGGATGCAGTTAATACTAATATAATAGTAACTATACTAAAATGTTTTCCTAAATATCTAGTCAGCCAATTGAAAATAGAATTAAGCATTATCTTCTTCATCCTCCTCTAATATAGCTTTAGGAGTTACTTCAACCTCTTCGTCACTTTCTTTCTTTTCCTCATTATACTCATCCATTCTATCATTATCGTATTCTTTAAGTTTCTTAAATTCCTCACTGTTTCTATCTGAATATTGACCACTAAAGTAAAATCCTAATATAACTGACATCATACCTACAATTGATATCAATAACTTTGTCCAGTTATCACCTATATCCCCATTCTTAATATACATTCTCTCACTTACCCACATCATCCATATCCATTGACCAGTGAAAATAAATAATAGTATTCTTCGAACTAAATTACTAAACTCAAATGATTTTTTTGGTTTCTCCAATTGACCGACTTCACATCCAGTCTTATTGGAGTTAAAATAATTGATAATATTACCAGCTAACGACTTAAATAAAATAAATTTACTCTTAAACATGTCTCCTTTCTCCTCCTTTTTTGGCTCAATCCCAAAAAGGAATTATTATAAATTTATACTGCACCCCTAATAAGTGCTCTCTTATTGTTCTCTTATTTGTTCGAGATATATAATAAAATAACTATCTACCTCAGCATCTGTGAGATAGATAGTTTCAATATTAATTTTAAATTCAGTCATATATATATATATTAGCAATGACTATCGAGGACTTGAACTAGGGATAGGTTCATTTCCTCCAAGATTAAGATAGTCAATATTCATCACCATCTGGCTATCCTACGTAATAAGGCCAGAAATCCTTAGGAGGGATTTGTGATGAAAATCTACACGGTTGTGAAAATTCAAAGATGTTACACCGATGCCGGGTGGGACGGATTTTTCCCACAAGCTTCATTTACTTCAAAAGAGGTCGCGGAAAAATGGATCAAAGAAAAACAACTAGAAAAAAGGAAGGATAATTCTGTAGAATATTACGTAGAAACTACGGAACTACTTCAAGAATAGTTTCTAACCCGTAAGTCCTATAATAAGGCTGGGGTTTCTTTTTCTATATTCTATCATCATCCTTAAGATAATGATTTCCTTGCTCTCTTCTTTTTGCTTTTATAATCCAAATAACTTTTTCATCACTAAGACTATTAAGTTTTCTAGGCTTTAATAAAGGTAAAGTAAACTCACAAATATAAACTGGAATTTCATCCCCAATAGCATTTTCATTATAGAATACATTCTTAATAACATTAAAAAGCATAGGGTAGTCTTTTTTAAAATAAGTTTTTCCATCACATATTAGCCATTCATTTTTATATCTATCATAAGCTGATTCTAATATAGGAATAACAGTACCTACTTTAGCATTATAAGCCATAGTATATCCAGTTTCTTCATCAAAAACATCATCAATAAAAACTACATGAGGATAATCATGTTCAGGTTCATCTTCTTCATGAATAAAAAAGCCATCTGAAGTAACTACTAATCTTTCATTATCTAACTTAACAGTATTTTTCTTTTTTTCATCCCAACCAGATGAAATATCTGGAAGGATATAATCAGTCATATGCCTAAGAGTTCCCATAGTTCACCTAGCTATTAAATCTAGTATCTTTTAAGATAATTAGATCTGAATCTGTTGATGTGATATTAGATGAATCAGAGTTAATAGTTAATCCAGATAAACTTATTTCTGGTTCTTCTTCAGGTTCATCTTCTTCATCGATAGGTATTTCTTCAGTAGACTCTACAAAGATATGAAGTTCACCATCAAAACTTGTAGGTGGTACTTCTTCTTCATTTATAAGAATATTACTTGAGCCACTTGAAGAGGATCCATCTCCAACTTTCCAGCCAATCCACTCACTATTCTGACATGCAGGTTCTTACGCAACGAATTACTCCGTTACTGACCTTGCTCAACGCTGTACAAACGTAGCTGCCTCCGATACTGCTGGAGGTCTTATGACTACTCCAGCGTTATTCGGATGGCTGTGCCCCAGCCAGCTTACGCTTCGAAAACTTGAGAATGTTTCGAGCAGCGTTTACGTCTCGATCTAGTTTTAATCCGCATTCAGGGCAGATATATACTCTGTCATTTAAATTCAGCTTTTCATCACCTTCAAAACGATGCCCGCACTCACTGCAAGTTTGTGTTGCGGCGTTTATCGGATCAACTAAATCAAAAGTGGCTCTATGCATTTGACATTTTTGCTCCAACATCGTTTTTAGTGTAAACCAACACGATTCGCCAATCGATCTGGCGAGTTTATGATTCCTCATAAGTCGCGATGATTTACAGTCTTCCCAAGCGATATAATTGTTTCGCTTTACGATCTCAGTTGTTGCCTTATGCATAAAGTCTGTTTTGATTTGATTCTTACGGCGAAGCGTTTTCTGATGCTTGATTTTCGCTTTCATATAACGCTTACTTTGTTTCTTAGCATTTCGTATATAGCGTTTCGACATACGCTTTTGATAGTATTTCGCTTTTTGATCTAGTTTCTTGAGTGTTTTCGGTGATTCGTATTTTGTACCATCTGAAAGTGTCATCACTGTATGCACTCCCGGATCAATACCAACCGCATTCGTTCCGGTAGTTTTACTTCGATAATCAATCTGAATACAAAATGACGCATAGTATCGATCTACTTCTTTAAGTATCGTTACTGATAAAATACGGAAATCTTTTTCACCGAAAAACGCTGGTATCTCCGTTAATTTCATCCATCGGTCCTGTTTACGAATTCGACACTTTCTTCCCAAAACGATACCAAACTTTATATGCTTACCTACTATCGAAAAGCTTCCTTTTAAAAAACGAGAATTATCCACATAAAACGATTGTTTAGGATTCTTTTTAGATTTAAAATTAGCTTTATGTGTTTTTCGTCTTAATGCTGCTTTAAGGTTCTGCATTTCATAAGTAGGGATATATGATGGCATAGCATACTCCCACTTCTGTCGATCAGCTTTAAATTGCTTAAGTTGTTCGTTTAAAGAAGTCGTTTTATCGTTATTATGCATCCCAAGAAGTTGATTCCACGAATATCGACTATATCCGAAACACTGATCAAAATAACGTTTCATGCTATTGTTAAGAATCAATTCAATTTTGTGACGTATTATCAAGGTCATCACCTCCTGTCCGACAAATTTTATGTTTCCGATACCACAATAGTATCATAATTTGTTCGGAATTGTCAAGGGTGATCTATATAACCTCGTACATTGCTTTCGCTGTACGTTAACATGCCTAGACTATATCTTCAACCACATAATAGTGGCCTTTGTACATCAGACATTGACGCAATATATCGTCTATCTTACTCGCTCTATGAACGATAGTCGTTGAACCTGTTTAATTACTATTAAACACGGCTACGGATTACCTAATTCGTAACATTATTACCATTCGGTAGTTACGACTCTTATGTAGGTTTTCCCGTAATTCACAATCAAAAATACGACGCAAATTACTTTGCGAAGTGGCAATCGTTATTAACGATTACCAATTCTAAATAATTTTATTATCGCAGTTTCCGCATATTCTATATAAGGAGATCTTCCACTAGTCCAAATGATATTTACAGGCCAATTTATACTATATGGACCAGTTGCAGTTAAAACAAATGTAAGTTCTCTAGCTTCTAAATTGTTAGTACTATCTGCAATAGTTAAATTACAATTTTGTGCAATATTTCCAACAATAACATTACCTTCATAAGTACTGATAGTTTGGTTAGAACTAAAATTACCAATATTATTTACAATAGAAGTTTTAGGTAAATTTTCAAAGGGTACTAATGCTTTATTATTAAGTATAGTTAAACTATTAGCAACATTAGGTTTATTGGATTCAACTGAACCATCTTTATTAATAGTTAATCTATAATCATCACTATCATTAACTAAGTTATCATGAACATAAGTAATACCATTATTATTGATTTCCAAATAATTAGTATTATTGATGCCATCATTTTGTTGTAATCTTATATTATTTTCATTAGTATAGATAGTGTTATTTTTATTTACCTTAATATTATTTAAATCAACAGTACCATCTGAATACTGACCTGAACCTGATTGTAAAATTATACTACCTCCAATAGAGGAAGAAGTACTACCTCCAGAACCAGCATAAAGTTCAATATTACCACCTTTAGACTCAACATTGTCATAACCAGATATAACAGCTTTAGCAGGAGACATCTCAGATAAACTGTATTCTCCGCCACCCTGAATAGTAACTTTACCAGATTCAGAAGTATTTAAAATACCAGATTTTATAGTAATTTCGTGATTAGAAACTTCTGCATAACCAGTATTATTATTTTCACCAATCTTATTTAAGAAAAGATCTGACATCCAACCTGAATCTAATTTACCATCTTCATTAGCAATAGGAATTTTATTAGGAGAAGGAACTACAGAAATATCTGTTAAAGGAACATAACTTTGTAAGAAATTATATATTAGCTGATAGGTTTCTTCTCTAGTATATTTATTAGAATACTTATTTCTTTCAGAATTACTAATATAGCCTCTTTCAGAAGTTGGTTCAATATCTTCTGTAGTATAATGATGGTCATAAGTACCTATGAATAATTTTAATCCTGTTAAAAACTTAATAAATTTCTTTTTAGTTACAACATACTTATAACTATCTCTTGAATCATCAAAAGAAGATAAGTCTAATATATTAGCTTCATCTTCAGGATCTGCTGCTAAATATCTGATCCATTTATCTACGTCAGCTTCTGTAACTACACTTAACCATTCATCCAATTTTCCAGTACTAGTTGTTCTAGGGATTTTGTTTGAATCTGGAACATTAGATACTTCTGAATCATTAACAAAAATATCCTCAAATAAAGAATCCGTATTAAACCAAGACGCATCTAACTTACCTTGTGCATTAGCAACAGGAATATAACCAGCCTGAGCATTTAATGAAGATGCATGGCCATTTAAAGTATCTGCATCAATAGCTTCATGAATATCTGGAAGACTTCCTTTAGAAACTATAGTAGGAACTTTTTCACTTGGTATAACTTTAACTAAGTATCTTAATGCAATATTTTGAGGTCTAGTTTCTAATTCATCGGAAGTATATCTAGCTAAAACAGTACTATCTGAAAATGAATTAGAAGTAGTCCCTGATAAAACTAATCTACCTTCTTGAACTAAATCCTCATCTTCTTCATTAATTGAACCTACGCCAGTTACCATTAATTTATGACTATGCTCTGCAACTGAATCACCTTGTCTAGATCCAAATTCTCTTCCAGAATCATCCAAAGCTCTTAAGAAGTATCCCTTTAGATTGGGTACCCTAAATGTTGCATTGCCATCACCCTTAGTAAATTTACCAGGATAATCATATCTATCAGCATCTTCTATAATTAATGGATTTCCTTCTAAATCTACTTCAGTAGAAATTTTTTCCCAAAGATCTGGATACTCTTCCCTTAATAACTCTTGACCTTCAGCAAAGACAAAACCTGCTGGAGGTACATTTGTATTAAACATAAATGGTATAACTGAACCTAATGGAAGCATCTTCTCTTCCATTTGAGACATCTTTAAATAAATAGTAGGAATTATACTTGCATTAACTATACCTTGAACATCTACCACATTACCATTCTCATCGATTAATCCCATATCCTTAAAAACTGATTCTAATCCTAATGATCTAATAAATGCATAATCAGTTTTATTTAATAAACCATCTAATTCCGTTGTAGCTAATGGAATAGCATTTGCACTTATAGGTATCCATGTATTAGTAGGTTCATCATATCTATAAGTATAATTTGTATCCTTTACATTTATTGTCCAACCATCTTGTACTGGCGCATCCAATAATTTCCAGGCTTTTGACTCAGCATCATATACATACTTTGTACCATCTACTAAATCTACTCTCCACTTATCTTCAGGTAAAGATATTGTTTTATGCCAAGTATCTGTTATAGGATCATATGCATACTTTTCATGAGTACTTAATACTTCTACTCCCCATTCTCCATCAGGCTGAGGATATTTAGGTTCAATATCTTCAACATTATCTACTGGTTCTTGCCACTCAATATCATCAAAATTATTTGGATATAATTGTAATAACTCTTCATATGTATTAACAACTGTATCTAATTTAGTATAAGTTGTATCTATCTGTTCTTGCGTTGGATACTTTAATAAAATATCATCAAATGTATCTACCGATTCTTTCCAATCTAAATTTGTTGTATATGAATTAAATAAGTTATCAATATCTACTTTTTTATAATACTCATCAAATCGTCTAGATAAAAATAAATCTCTAGACTGAAGTATATCATTCTGTTCATTATTTCTTTCAGCAGTAATATACTGTTCTACATGTACAGGTTCTACTTCAGCCCAAGTATATGTAATAGGCATTTATATATTCACTTCCTTTAAAAATCAAGTAATAATAAGAGTTCTCCTTATTTGTTCAGACTCCTTATTCCAAATTTTGTAAATATATTATGTTAGTGGTTTTAAAGCTAATCAATTTTATTTAGATTAGTTTTAAGGCTTTAAATAAGTCCACTGGAACTTATTTAAGGTGTACCACTTTTCCTGTGAGGACATAATACAGGTGGACCACTATGGCATATTCCATAGTAGAAGGAGTTGAACAATGATATGGTCAACTTAAGAAACACCAGCAGTACTATATTTGTAAAAGGAGGTAAAGAGGAATACTTCTTAGGTAGAAAGTTATGTCTCTTAGCAAAGATGGCATTACTTTCTAAAGAACTTGATGATACTACCCAGTATTCTGTAGATGATTCTATTGAATACTTAGTTAGTACATTATGTGAAACTAAGAAGTTATGGTTATCCAAAGAAGAATATAATACTCTTCTTGAGGATGGGAGTCTTACTAAAGAACTCAGGTTCCAGGAAGTAAATGGTTATGTGTTGGTTTTAACGGTTAAGGATTCAGAAGGTTTTTATGTTGATACAGCTGAACTTGAAGATAACTGCAGAATATACCTCACTAGAGATATGATTTCTAGTGTAGAGTTAATTAAAGATTCTGTAGTCACTATAAATGTAAGACACTGAGATAGAGGTAAATATTATGGATAATACTAATATGAACTCTATCTTAAACAATTGGACTGATGCTCAATTCTATACTTCTTTCACTAAAGAAGAAATAGATAAAATGAGCCCTTCAGAAATTATCTCTAAAAAGATGGCTATTAAACAAACTTTTATAGACCATTTACTTAATATGGATGGCCATATGAGTTATCTACTTAATAGTCCTGATATAATATTTAGAGGTAATGCTTTTGTTACTGGAGATTATTATCCTGATAACATCATTGAAGGTAAATCTGTTTCTAACAGATAAGCCCAATTAAAAAAAAGAAGACCCCTATATACTAGGGATCTTCTTTTTGTATTGTCTTTAATTTATTTCATAGCTTCATCTGCTTCAGATCTAGCATTTTCTATATCTGCAGGCATTTCTCTAGAATGCATAATAATATGCTCTAAACATTTGCCATGAGTCATTTCTTCTTTAGCTATATCTGTCAGCATTTTTTTAAATTCAGTCTCTTCAGTCATTTTGGCCAATTCCATATAAGTAACAACATCATTATACTCTTCAACAGCTCTCATTTTAATATGATCTAAAAATGTATGCTTAGGTGTTTCTTCAACTACATTACTAGTTGAACTATTATCCATTGTATTAAGCGCATCTAATAGTGAAGAACCATTAGATCCATTTGCTTTAAATATATTGATTCCCTCAGCCATTTTTAATTAGCACCCTCCTCTATACAGGTTTTAAGTTTAGCAATATCTTCAGTAGAAAACTTTAAAGTCTTTTCATTAGGTGATATAAACTTTATTGCTGGAATAGTTACTGGTAACTTTCCATAAGTTTTTAAAGTCTCATCTATAATAGAAAAAACTTCATCAAGATCATATTTACCATCTTCAGTTTCTTTTACAAGATAACTTATAAATGGATTCTTTAAAACAGAATCTATAAGATCCGGATTTCTTTTTAAAGCAATTATACCTATACCTAAAACTATCTGTAAGGCTTTGTCTTCTACTTTAGATATAACTTCCAACTCAACATATTTGATGAGTCCATTTACAATTTGATTTTTACTAAACATTCATTCATCCTCCAAATCCATAAGAATATATTTTGTAAATAAGGAGTTCTCCTTATATAAGAAGAACTCCTTTATAATTACTTTAATTTAATTCTTATGAACCCGAAGTAGAATCAGTAGTTTTAGCTACTGTACCAGTATCTCCACCACTAATAGGAGGAAGAGGATAGGGAACAAAATAAGGTGGTAATGAGGAAACACCCATAACTGCAGCTCTACCATAACCTGGTGCAAGGTTCTCGTTAGGAATCATCAGCTTGGTTACACTCTGTAACTGAGCGATCTGACCCTGAAGATTACTTAAACCAGCAGTCTGAGTAGCATTCCAAACAGCCTGACCACTAATTTGCTGCTGAAGACCATTAGCAACAAAATCAGTATATCTGTTACTCTTCAATTCGGCAATCTCAATCTTCTTATCATTAATTTCCTGATGAAGACCCATCTCATATCTAGTAACAGGTCTATCACCCGGATCCTGAGGCTGTCTGTTACCTAACAAACCAGATAAACCACCAGCCATATCAAGAAGACCTAACGCTGTACCAGCGATACCCAGTCCTAATCCTGTGCCAGCCACAGATTTACTTGCATACTCCATAAAACATCACTCCAATTGAAGTTCTTTATACAAAGTAATTCTATTAAAATCTGCGCACAATTCTAATACAATCTTTATACAAAAAACTTCTTCAATGTTTTATGCTCGGGATCTCTATCCCATTTTTATCTCATCTCAATATTTGTTAAGAATTTTTTTCAGATTTATTTTTTACGAGTATAAGATCTCCTAGAGGTATTCTTTTTAGTTTCTGCCATAGATTCTTCCATTTGTTGCTTTTTCTCTTTTTCAAAATTAATTTTCCAGTCCATTAATCTTTTAAAATCAGAATACAGCATATTCTCAAAAACCGTATAATCTCCATTCTTAAACATTTCCATATAAATAGCTTTGTTTTCCAGCATAGCATTCGATACTGGAATCATTGCTATTTCTTCATCAGATCTCTTGTAATAAACGAAACAACTCCTGACCAATATTGATTGTCTGCTTAAATTCAGCATTACAAGACGAGCAATTCCCCTCCACCTTAAAATCAATCTTATACTTATCAAAATTATCTTTCCAAGTCTTAAGAATAGTCTTATTATCCTTAGCAGGAAGATTATTAATAATACCATAAATCTCAACATTCTTATCAACCACATAGTTATTCTCTACCACAGACCCGTCAGGCTGAACTTCAGATCCAGGAATAATCAGCTTTTTAACCATGGTATATAAACTCATCTTAGTTAAGATATCCCTGTCAATATTTTTGAGTAAGTTAACCTGTCTCTCATCCCACAGAGTAGGCATCTTAATAACTGCTTTATACTTGGATATAGGCAATTCAACTTCAAGTTCTTTATCAAATATATTTTCATTGCCCTTATACTGCTCAATAGTCATATATTCAGAAAGCTTAATCTTCATCTTATTTTCTTTACCACACTGCCTACAAGGAACTGTAATTTCAATTTCATCCCCATAAGTTGATACTAATACGCCATACATAAGAGCATATCTGTCTGACTCAGTAAGATTCTTTTCAAAACCTTCAAGTGTATCATAAGGAGCTCTCTTATCTTCAATACATTCAAATAATGTCTGGTTAATCATTGAAATATACTTTTGCTGCGAAACCGCACTCTCATAAAGCGCACTCTCCTGAGCAACTGTCAGTCCTCTTACATTAAAACTAACACCAGTAACTGGAGTGATAACCTCAAACACAGGGAAATGGACAGACTTCATTGTAGGTAAATCTCTAACAACATTATTCATACTTTAAATCGACATCCTTTACAATAAAAAATTTCTACCGAAGATCTTATAAAAAGTCTTGGTAGATTTGAGTTTATATATTATTCATAGTTTTTAAAATACCTCCTCCGACTATAAATAATTAATATTTTAATCAGAAGAGGTATTTCTATTATTTGTTCTAAATTTTTTCATATTTCATTCCATACATCTTCTCCGCTATATAATTACCTACTGAATCAGCATAAAGTTCTTCCTTATAATGTTCAGATCCTTTTTTAAATGATTTAACATATTTAGTATATGCTAAAGGTATATTCTTATCTTTTAGACTTAATAAGTTATTATGATAACATTCGTGAGCTAATTCATGTGCAATAACTTGTGCAATATACTTTTCTTTATTAAAATTATTCATATGCTGAGTACGGATATTTACTTGATTTGGCCTAATATAGATTATATGGTTCTTTGTCCAATCTCCTTCTCCTTTATCAGGTCTACTCGACATTTCTTCATTTACACTACCATCTTCATTATAAACTTTTGTTGTAAACTTAAGATTCATATAATCTAAATTTATTTTTAAAACTTCTTTATAAAATTTCTTTACTTTGTTAAAGACTCTCTTAATCCATTCAGTATCATTGAATGCATTCTCTATTAATGGAATTAATCTATATTTCATTAAGGTTTAATTCACCTTCTTTCTTCATATTTAAAAATATCTTCGATAGTATTAGGTATAGGTATTGATACAAAATATTCTTTGGGTATATAACACATCTTGGGAGAAATACTTATATGATTCATTGCGGCAAATCTCATAGATGCGTTATCATCATAGTTATTAAAATACTTTAAAGGAGTTACATTTAAGTAATAAGATTTATTAAGTTTCTTGTTATCTGAATTACTCATAACATATCCCCAATCAACATAGTTTAGCAATGGAAAGATCTGATATAAATCAATTCTATATATACCTTTATTCTTTAAAGTGTTAGCCATATTTTTACCTAACATTTTAAATGGAGGATATCTAAACATATAGATCTGATTACAACCATTTTCAGATTTTCTAAACTTACATATACCATCATGAACTTCTTCTAAAGTTAAACTATTAGGATCTCTTCCAGGATAAATATTCCATCCATTACATAACCTGTATCTATACTTATCACTATTGATTTTAAACAGAGCTTTATTTGTTCTATATTGATACTCTAAAGAAATAATTTTATTAATATTTTTAGGTGCTAAGTGATAGAAATATAAACTCTTAACAGCATCTTCTTTAAGTATTAACTTATATCTCATTACTTATACACCTCATTATCTTCTTTCACTAAACTTAACACTTGTACTAAATTAACTGGCTTAGTTATGATTTCTGTCTTATAGTATTCAGTACTGGTATATGGTTTGGGATACATAAACTTCTTACCCGTAGGGTTAATCCAAATTCTTCTTTCAGAACTATATGTATTAGTTAAAGTATTAAATAACGTTTTATGAACATGACCATGTATGTTAATTAACTTACTACTACCAGTCTTAATAGGACAATGTGTAAAGATAATATTGCCTAACTTAATAGATAAAGAAACTGAATCGAAACCACATTTGACTTTATAGAAACTTCTACTTAAGATATCATTATTACCTAATACTAAAAACTTATATTTACCATTTAGTTGAGCTATGTAGTTATACCAGAGATCTCTCAATTTTTCACTGTCTTCATCATATATAATATCCCCCAAACATATAAAGATATCGTTATTACTAACTACTTTATTTTGAAGTTTAATGTATCGTTCTATATTAGACTCAGTAAGATGAAGGTCTGTATCAAGATAAACTTTATTCAAATTGGCTTTAACTATATTTGTTATATCTACCATATCATTAAGTATAGCATATCTTTTTGTGGACATCATCCTATTACCAGATTCTTGTAAACTAGTTTTACTTATATTCATTACACCAACTAAATCATGTCTAACTTTCTTAAGTTTAAACCCATACTTAGTAGCAGCACCAATTGATTTTATATTAGTCCCATCAACTCTATACATTAATCTTGTGTAATTATTTCTTCTACACCAGTCAACTGCTTTATCTAATAACTTTTTACTTAAGCCTCTATGCTGATACTCCGGTTTAACAGCATATGCTATATAAGCTGTAGTTTTAGATTTCATATTGTATGGATACAATTCAATAAATGCTACAGGAGTACCTTTATCTTTAATAACATACCTAAATAAAAAATTAGGTGTGTCTATTCTTCTTCCACTAGGCATCGCATACTTCTTACCTTCAGGATCTAATGAATTAAGTATATCTAAAGTATCTTCAAATGTACCTATAGATTCTTGTTCTTCTTTTAGTATAAGCCTGTATCTCATGGGTTATACTCCTCAATATCTTCTTTATTAAATTTTAACTTTGGTAAAAATATAACTATAGATGGAAGAACTTTAAAAGAACCCTTCTTTACAAACTCTAAAGATTTTTCTTTATTGTGTATAAATGGTTTACAATATTTATTCCAATTAGATTCATTGTATTTGTAATTTCCATTACCAAATCTAATAACTAATACATCTGGATCTATTGTATCTAAATCTATTTTTAATCTATAACAAGTTGTTAATAAATCAGCAGGAGTTGTGTATAGCCCAAATACCCCAAAATAAGGTTTACCTAATACTTTTTCAAAATTTTTCTTATAGCCCATTTCAAACCAAAAATTAACTTGATCCTTTAAGCTTTTTCTTTGCTTACATAATTTAACAAGTTCTTCAGGAGCACTAGATAAAAATTGATCTAGATAACCTTTATAAATTATCTCTTGTTTCTTCTTATCTGGGTTACAATTCAAATCATACAAATAGTTCCCCTTTAAATCCATACTATTATTAGTAGCAGTTTTATTCGTTTTATTTAAAAGATAATGATAAGTTATATGACTCATTTCTTATACACCTCAATATCTTCTTGATTAAATTTAATCCTTGGTAAAAAGAAAATTATATCTGGAACTGATGAAGATACTGTTCTAATAGGCCCTCTATCATATGCATCTTTTACTATATCATCAGTTTCATTAGTTTGAAATGGTTTACAATATTTATCATATATACTAGGAGAATATTTAAAATATGCTTTATCCATACTTCTACTAAATTTAGAATAATTACCCGTACTAACTTTAATAATAATACAATCTGGGTCTATCACATCACAATCAATCTTTAATCTAACTTTATACCTAGGGTCAACTCCAAATAAATCTGCAGGAGTAGTGTGTATTCCCCATACTCCAAAATATGGTTTACCTAATATTTTTTCTAAACCCATTCTATTATAACTATCACTAAACAAGATATTCATTTTATCTTTAGGAGTATTTGCATTCTTCAATTTATTTAACATCTGGTTGGCCCATTCTTTTTTATTATCTGGTGTATCTGGATCAGAATAGATAGACATTATTTTCTTGGTTCTATCGGTAATATATCCAGACCAAACTCTATTCTGTAAAGACTTATTTAGAAGATGCATAGAATCATAAATATAATTACCTTGTAACATAGATCCATTTAATAAGTAATGATAAGTAATTCTACTCATGTCTTATCCACCCATTTCCATTTAAACTTTATGCCAAGCCCCTTTTTAGTATGATCTTTAAAATACATAGTATACACAAAAGTTTTAGCAGTCTTAGGATTAAATGGTTCTACGTGTATTTTACCTATCTTTTTAACTTTGATAGGTGAAGTAACCCAAACTTCTTTACTTAATCCTGCATCTGGAACTAATCTTCTTTTTATAATATCTTCATTACTAACGGATGTATACTTACCTATTGGTGTATACACATAAAAATCATATCCATTTGGATACTCTGTATATCTAGGATCATCTAAATCTGTACCAGGATGTATTGGGAATATACCTGCTAAACAGCCATCTATAGTTTTAGCAAATGAAATCCTTGGAGTTTTATTATCTTCTCCCTGTATAGGTTGATCTGGTACCCTAGGTTTCATTATAATTTTATCTAAATTTGAATCACCACTAATATGATATATCAGTTGTTTCTTCAGTTCTGCTTCTTCTTTTAATATCAATCTATATCTCATTTTCCATCACCAACCTCTTTCAATAAATTTAGTTAGTCTCTATATTTGTTCAGACTTAATCTTGTATATATATTATTATAACTGTCTTTCGCTTGTCAGAATGGATCTGATGTTATTTTTATGAATATATTGGAGGATGATAACATGGCAGGTAATAGAAATGTCGCGTCAGTACCAGTCCTTCGGGTTTTCGACCTGATGCGTTTTATGGTCGAGAACCAAGAGTTTTACCGAGGGCTTGGTGGAATCCCCACAGAAATAATTTTACAGAAATTCTATGGGGAAAATAATAGCAGCAATAAAAAGTTATTTCTTCGAGATAGAAGCATCATCTCTACCTGTTTTGGAGATGCGTTCAAAAAAGTCTCCAAAAGGAAAAAGAAAACGAAGCCGTCCACCCCGGAAGACGGTGTGACAAGGTGGCTCTTTGAAGAACCGTGGAAGAACTGGGGTGTAAAATCTCCAGTGACATTGAAGGCTTTTCCAGAGTTGGTTTGGAATCAGGAGAAACAGTGTATGGTTAAAGAGGAGGTACGATAACCATGACCAAAAAACTTTTCTGCATCCACGCGGAAGTCTCCCATTATGGGAGCTTCTATGATGAGGATAGCTGGACAGCATCTTCAGCTATCAGAGCTACCGCTGAGGAGGAAGTTAACAATCTTCCTCAGCGGATTCTTGAAGCCACACTATGTGGCGAAGATGGTATTGTTATTTCGGATATTATCGTATCCGAAGTAGCATATACCAATGACCACATCTACGACGCTGAAGACCTGAAAAGGTGCGAATGCGCCGGTGATGTGTATAAGTTGTAATAAGAACTAAAAAAAGAAACCTGAAACAGAGTATCGCAAAAACGATATGGTGAAACTGGTTTCTTTTTACTTAATCCTGAACAAATTAATGAATACAAACAATCCTACAAAGGAGGTTATATTATGCCATTAAAGTCGGGACAAGAAATAGAAAGAACTTGGATAGTTAAAGAAATGCCTTCTTTTGAAGAAGTTAAAATATTGCCTAAATTAGCTATAACAGTAACTCAAGATTATATACTTTTAGATGGCCAAGGCGAATTAAGGACAAGAAAAATTGAATTTATTGAGGGCAAAAAACTTAAATATGATATGGCTATTAAAATTGGAAACGGAATGATCCGAACAGAAGTAATTAAACAATTAGACCCTGATGAATGGAAATCTTTGCACAAAGTATCTAAAGGAAGCTTAACGCAAACATTACTTCCATTAAGAGGTGTTAATTCAGTAATTCATATCTATAAAGGTAAATTAAAAGGATTAGTTTTAGTAGAAGTAGAGTTTCCAAATATATCAGAATCTAAAAAGTTTATACCACCATATTGGTTTGGTAAGGAAGTTACTAATGATATTAGATTTAGAGGTAAATCGTTAGCATTTAGTGAGGGTATACCTCAATAAACCCTGAAGAAGTATTTGCATTATATATTGCTATTGAACTTTAGAAATAACAGTATACATATCGGCAAAAAATATAAAAATTGCCGATATGTATGTTTTATATATTAAAAAACTACTACCCTCTTATGAGGATAGTAGTTTTTTTTTTAATTATATTTGTCTATTTCTTATTGCTGTACTAATTTCTATTAGCCACGAGCACCATAGAAACCGCCATTCTCTCCACCGATGACACGAAGGATACCAACACCCTCTCTACGAATGAATCTCGTAGCAAAGCGGCTGATAAAGGTCATCGAAGGAATACGACCAAGAGGCCAAGGCGAAACAACAAGGGGCTTATAAGGAGCATAGACAAACACTGCGTTAGCCTCATCAGTGGGCTTGATAAGAACAAGGATCTTACCTTGAGGCATAAGAGGAGTACTAAGAGCCTTCCAGGTGTCGTTAAGTGTACCGGCAACAGGAGTCTCCCCGTACTCACCGCCCTTGATATCGCCCTCAAACTTATAGTCAGAGGTATTCTTGAATAAAGCCAGATCAAGAGGATTGGCGATAAGGACATTGGGCTGGGTCATATTCGTGTCAACCTGAACTCTTAATAATTAAAGAAATTATTAATTTGTAAGAAGTTTACTATTGATGTAGCCTTATTCTTACAGGTGTGCTCAGAGCACCACTAGAATATAGTCTAACAATTTCGTTAGGCACAATCTTACTTTTACGAAGAATATTAAATGCAGCATTAACATCAGCATTAATTAATATACCCTTAGCAGATTTATATAATCCTCTTTTAATGCGTCTCCCTGAGAAAGAGTATTCAAGGAGATTGTTTTTATCATATATAGGAATATCATCGTTATCTAAAAAAGATGCTTTAGATGTATAACTCTCTTCTTGGATTATTAAGCTAATACCAACTTCATCACATAAATATTCTAATTTAAACTTAAACTGCCCAAAAGGTGTATACCCAAAAATTTGGTTGTTTTTTACTCCTATATTGAACTTATCTTGAAAGTCTTCACGATACCCTAAAATAATTGTACCTATTTTATTAGAAATACAATAATTAATAATATACTTAGAAGCTTTACTAATATAATCCAATATTCGATTATTTCTTTTTAAGGTAAGACAAATCTGTTGCTTAGTTAAGTCATTTCCAAATTTTTGTTTATCCTTAATCCCACTAAGAATAGCATTTCTTTTATTATACCATTGATTATAACTTTTCATTTTTTTACCATCAATAATAAATGATTTACCTTCTGTAGTTACACAGGTAGCAAAATTATTTATCCCTAGGTCAATTGCTAATACTTTTGATAAGTCAAAATTAATTTGAGGTTGTGTCTCTTCGATATTGTACACATAATGTACTTCGAAAAACTTAGCATTATACCTTGGAACAATTCTAATTTCTTTTATCATATCTTTTTTATTAACCAAAGTTAAAGGTAATTTAATAGCTATTCTTTTATGAGTTTTTGAAAACTTCCACGTATAAGGCACATAATATTTATTATTTTCGAATTTTGGAACTTCTTGAATAATTAGCGTATAATATCCATTTTTATCCAAATATCTTGGCATATGTATTTTTCTATCAGAAGATACTTTCCCAGACTTTTTAGCTTTCAACAATCCAAAAAACGATTTAAACATTAAATCAACTTTTTTAATAATCTGTTGGCTCATATTAGAATTCAAGATCCTATAACTAGGATTATCTTCCATTTGTTTCCTAGTCATTTTGTCATCTAGATATAAACCAGTATTAAAAAAATGCTGCCTCTTCAAATAAATAGCTTCATTAACTATGTTTTTAGCTTCGTGTGTAAGTTCTTTTAAAATCAAATACTCATCTTTAGTAAGATGTTTAAGTCGCTGCTTAATTGTTCGTTTCATTCTAGTTATCCTCCTTTCTATAAAGATTTGAACTTCTATACCCAGAAGTATACCATTCAAATCCATTTAGTCAAGAGGATCAATAATTTTCTTTAATTAATTTATAGAGGTTTTTGTTCATGAGAAGTCGTCAATTTCTCACAGGCTATATACAATAGCCTTCTTTAGTTTTCGCTAAAGCACAGACTATATCTCATTCCACAGCATTACCTGTTTGGATTCACCCACTTCCACTCACTTGAGTGTACTCCCCTTAGGGGGGATAGTCGTTGAACTTTTTCCTGTTCGGACTTAGATGCTGGTTGTCTATTGCAATAAAAAAGTACTTAGGGTTTAACCTTATACTATTTAGTAAATTTTTTATATTTTCATAACATTAACATATAACCATATTTCATATTTATGTTGTAGTTTTACTAACTATTAAGAGTTTCCAGCAATTCAGGTGATAGGGAGTTTAATTGAATATGAAAGAATTAAACCACTACATACTGATTTCTCAATATGCTTACCTTGACAGTAGGAAGTTAACCTACTTTTTGATAAATTTTAGCACTTAAATCGTTGAGCTTAACAACGATTTGATTATTCCATTCTTTAGGCTAGTCCACAGCTACTTTAGTAACTTATTAAAAGGACTATAGACTATATCTTATCCCTAAAATTCATAATATATTTTATAGGGTAAATAAACATCAGACATTGGCTTAACATATAAGCATGTCTTACACAAGTAGTCGTTGAAGATTAAAATATAACTAACCTTTATTTATAGTTTTCATTTAATCCTGCTGATTATCCAATTCAAGTAATTATCAACATTTAGCTTTAAACAACTTTTAGTTTACTTGACTCTAAGGACCTTCCAGCATTTCATATTTGATTTCATTATAGATTACTCTATAAAGTGAGCACAAAAGTACCCCAAGCAAAGTTAGCCATAGGTCTACGATCAAACGTAAATCTATCGGCATCACTGGTGCCATTACCACAGGAGGTAGGATTGAAAAGCTCAGTCTCACGAATAAGCTTATTAAGGATTCGACGGTCGATATCCATAGCAATAATCTTACCCATATGGTCAACAAGCTGAGTCTGGATGTCGATGTCGAAGTAGGCCTTATAGTCCTGCTCTTCCTGGATCGTCCAGTCAGTCTGAATCTCGATGTCTTCGGCGCGGAACTTAACGTATGTATTCTTAAGGTGAACCTTATTAGCGTACATCTCCTCGGCCTGAGTCATTGAACCAACAATACGGACACTTTCAACCTTCACGCCACTGGCATGTTCACGAGTCGAAGAAATTGAGAAGACACCAGTCGTATAATTGATATTACCAGAAACGATATCCTCAATACCATCGCACTCAACAGCAAAGCTAAAAGCGCCACTGTCTTCAGGCTCAACATGGATATCAATTTCCTTACCGTCACTGCGAGTAACGCCAACAATGGCGAAATCAGCAGAAGTAATGTGAGCATTGGTAGGATTGAACTTACCAGGCTGACCAGCTCTATTGCTCATATGATCAAGAAGGTCAAGACGATGGATATGATCGCCGCTACCTGAAATAACAACATTGATGGGCTCGATGTCAACATTGAGGCCCAATTCACCAAATGCCTGACCGGTCGAAACACTAACACGGTTGTTGGGCATTTCCACCTCGTTACCACCAACAGTGGCAACAATTCTCATAAAGCTCTTAGCAATTTCGGGCTTGTCCATGGGAAGGACTGTAAGAGCTTCGCGGGCAACTAACTGAGGCCCTGTATTCATCAACTTTAATAACTTATTAAATAAGCTGATATTTAATTTTCATTATATAAAGAATACAATTAGACTATATCATCTCTATATTATATAGAGTTAATGTGCTTTAAGTTTTAACTATTACTAGTTAACTTTAATTAGTCGTTGAAGATTTCTCTTTAATAAGAGTATATCCTGCTGATTATCCAATTTAAATATTTATTAACTATATACATTGTAGTATATTTAATTTTAGGACTTTCCAGCAATTCGCATTAATTTTAGGATGCATGCCTCAAATTTTACTACATCCTTCTGAAAATAGGAAGCGTAAGGGGAGCAATAGGACTAAAGCCATAAGCAGTACTCTCAGAAACAAGAGAACCACGCATATGGTCAGCCATATTAAGGAATGAGGACTTAACCTCACCTTCAAGACCCTCAGCAAGAGACTGTGAATAGTGGCTGAAAAGAGCATCCTCACTTAAAATCTCTTTATAATTGGAATAAGGGTCAAGGCCCATCTTATTCATAGTATGAACTGATTCAGTTAAGAAGCCGCGAGTAATATCATTTGCCATTTGAAAATTCCTCCAAAAATAGTTTACATTAAAGTAAACACTAAGTTAAGATTTTTTTAAACATACCATATTGTAACATCAAAATAAATGATTACTCGCTAACATCACATAACACTGCATTAATTTGAGCATAAATAACATACTGTTAAGAATCAATAAAAATAGTAAAGTAAATCTTATAAAAATGTTTACATAATTACTTACACTACTAAAGTCCTTCGATCTTCTTCTTCATTTATATGACTTTAAATGATAATAATTATTTTGAAAATAGTATAGATAATTACTTTGCATCAATATTAGATTCTCTTATTGTAACTATTATTTTTACTTACTCTTAAAGCATATTATGTTCTGCACAAGTAAAACATTAATGCTTTTTAAGTATGTTTCTATACATTTAAAGGAAGTTAGACAAGGCCTAAACTCCCAATAAACCAAAAGTAATATAGAAGGCCCTCAGAATATAAACTTCCGAAGGCCAGCAGGAACCTCTTATAAAAGAGATTAACCTTTTATATGAATATTTTAACTGTATACCTAAATCTTGTCAAGATAAGTATACTTATTTAACTAAGATAGTCTTTATAACTATCCTTCCAAATATCTTCAGTATCAATATTGAAATGTTTCTTTAATAAATCTTTTCTTGCTTTATCCCTATTAGTTTTTCTCTTATCTTTATCATCAAAATAATCAGTAAGATATTCTACCATACTGTTATGATAAGATTTACTGACATCATTCTTATCATCATTTAAATAAGCCTCTAATAAACCAACTATTGATTTCTTTCTAAACATTTCTTGAACTTTTTCAGGATCTGGTTTAAGATTATTAATAGTTTCTGAAAGTTCTCTAAGTCTCTGATCCAATGTCTTAGACTTATTCTTTGTAATACTATACAATAAACCAGTTCTATCCATTGTTAAAGCACCAAAGGTATTCTCCATAAGAAGTTTACCTTTAGCTGGTGGAACTACTATTTGAGATTCACTTACTCTTGACTGCATTCTGGCTTCCTTGTGCGAAGGATTAGACACGCAGTCATATGTCACCATCTCAAAAGGATCTTTAATAGTAGTTATTCCAGATGAATTTACTTCAGATTCCCCCATTGCTCTTAAGGAAAATCCAACAGGTACACCATCCATAATAAGTCCTGCCATATCTCTACCTTTTTGAGTAGAAGCAGTCTTAACTATTCCCATAACCTTATTACCCTCAAAATAAATATTCTCAATTATATGAGAAGTATTCTGGTATAAAACAACAAAATGTCTATAGGAATCTGTTTCTGATGCTCCAGATGGAACTGGATGATCTAATTCACCTGTAAGAGCATGCTGTTCCATCATAGGTCTGATTTTTTCAACAGCTCTCTGTAATACTTCTTTAGGATAAATTCTTTTATTTTTATTGACATCATCACATGTTTGTAATATTGTCTTTATCCTAACTTGAGGTCCGCCATTTCTTGTAGTTGATTCTAATATTTGATGAGGATTACCTACAGAATCAAACTGTTCATTAAATAATATAGGCAATTTCTAGGAGTTCACCTCCTCATTAAAAATAAAAAATAAATAATAATTAAATATTATTTTATCATAATTTGTTAAAAATATTTCTTAAAAATAATGAAGAAAATATCTCCATTTATTCAGACATTTTCCGTTATTAAAAATTAAATTACTTACTTTCTTTTAAAAAAATTATTTAAATCCTTACTTAACATAACTAAACTCTTAACTTTCATAGCATTAATATGATCTTCATTAAGAGTTAAAGTAGTTTCATTGAATAATTTATTCATCTTATTAATTTTACCATACTGTTCTTTTAAGTTTTTCTTAAACTTATTTAAAACATATGATTCACTAAAACCTTTACATCTACAATCAATAGATTCAAATATCTTCCAGATTAAAAATAATATAAGACATTTACAAATGTTTCCAATAAACTCTTTACAACATTTAGGGCCATGATGATGTTCACATCCATGATGACATTCAGGATGATGATCTAAATGATGGCATAAATGCGGCATAAGATCTGGAGTCATCATATCCATAACATTATGTAATCCACCCATCATCATGGGTTTACCAATTGAAATTAACTTATGACCAAAAGGATGATCATCCATCTCATCCTCAAACTTATGCATCATATGTAATCCATTATGAAGCATATCTTTAACATCTTCCTTAGGGATATTGGGAGATGCCATTATTTTTATTTTCTTTATTGACGGCAAGGTTATATTTCACTCCTTTTTAAATTTATTAATTATAATACTGCCTCTCCATATTTGTTCGGATTATTTTATTTGAACAAATATAAGGTAACATTTATACTAAAAGGAGTTGTAACACAATGTCAACAACAAAAGTGCCAAACTTTTTAATAACACCCAGCCCACCCAGTGCTGAAGAGATTTCTACTGCTTTAGGTACTAAATTAAATATTTCAGACTATAATACTACATTAACCAGTATAAATAATAGTTTAGATACTAAATTAAATATTACAGACTATAACACTGCATTAACCAGTATAAATAATAGATTAGACACAATTGATAATACTTTTAACAATTACTTACCATTATCTGGTGGCACTATAACTGGACCAGTATACTTACAAAATAACACTACTTCCAAAAACGATGGATATATGCTAACTGACGATTCATTAAATGCCCACTATGGCTTTAACTGGGGGAAAGGGCCAGGAATAATATTTAGAGGTTTTAATTTTGGTAATCCAACAGCAGAAGCTGGCAACTTTGCATTATATGCTAGAAGTTCTACGTCTACTAATAATTATATTTTAGTAGGTAGACCAGATGGTCATTTAATGTGGGGTACAGCACTTAATAGTGGAAAAGAAGTTGAAAGAGTTGATAGTACTAGTGTTACAGCCGATAACGGATACATTAAATATGCATCTGGAATAGTATTTCAATGGGGTATTACTTCTGTTAGTACTGGTTCTACAGTTACAAATGGGCAATACGAATCTAACACAGTTACTTGTACCTATCCTATAGCCTTTGTTAATTCAAACTATGGAGTATCTCTTCAGGTTGGTGATGTTGGTGGCGTTGGTAAACTAGAAAAAACTGTCTTAGTTAATCAAACTGCCACTGGATTTACGTATAATGTAACAGCTATAGCTGCAAGTACGTCTATACCAGTTAGATGGATTGCATATGGCTTTTATAAATAAAGAAGGTGATTCTCATTACAACAAAACTTAAATTAAATCAAATTTATCCAGTCCCACCATCTAACGATGATGTAGTTGATTTATCATCAGCACAAGATATTGATGGTGATAAGACATTCCATCATACTATTAAAATAAATGCAGCTTCTGGATATAACACTGGATTAGCTTTAATTAATATAAGTTCAGAAAGAAATCAAAGAATGATTAGTGGTTATGCTGGGGATATGACATCTATAATTGGTAGTATTTACTGGAATAAAAACTTTACTACTAATAATAATAGAGTTGGTTTAAGAGCAACTAAAGATGATGGTGGTAGTTACGCTGATCTATATGTATCAATTAATCCTGATGGAACTCCAATTACTTATGCCCCTACTCCTAGTACATCTGATAATTCTACTAAAATAGCAACTACCGCATATGTTAAAGCACAAAATTATGCTACATTAGCTTCTCCAGCTTTAACAGGAACTCCTACTGCTCCTACAGCAGCTGTTAGTACTAACAATACACAAATTGCTACTACTGCATTTGTTAAAAATCAAAATTATATCACATCTAATGATTATGCTAGATTAAAAAGTTGTATGGTAATGCAATCAAGTAGTACTTCTACAAATCCTTGGTATAAAGTATGTTCAGTGCTATGTAATGTTGAGAACTGGGATCCGCAAATAACCTTTTTAGTAGAACAGACATATGGTAGTCATGCATTTGGTATATTGCGATTACATTTAAGAACTAATGGTAGTAAAGTATTGGATCCTAATGTCTGTACTATAACATGGTTAATTAATTCGGGGTTTGCTACTAATGAGTTTGTTTTAGTATTACCAACAGCAGCTTCTTCTACAGCAGAATTATGGACAAGCATACCAGCTGCTTGGGTTGGAAGAAGATTTTCAGTTTTATCGGAAGGAACTAGAACAGATGCATATCAAAATAATTGGACATTATATAATGCTTCTTCAGCAGGACAAGCTGCTAGTATAACTACTTCTGGAACTCAAATAGTTTCATCATAAAGGTTGTTTAATATAGTTTTCCTATTTTAATAATAAATATTAATTATAATTGGAGGTATCAAAATATAACTATGGCATTTATATCTACTTTAGATTCTTTACAAAAAAGATTAGCATCCAGTATAGATTTAAGTAATTATGCAACTAAAACAGAGTTAAATAGTAAAGCAAATACTTCTGATTTAGCTACTATAGCTACTTCTGGAAGCTATAATGATTTGGATAATAAACCAACATTATTTTCTGGCGATTATACTGATCTAGATAATAAGCCCACATTATTCTCTGGGAATTATAATGATTTAGATAATAAACCTACGATTCCAGATGTTAGTAATTTTGTAACTTCAAGTCAAGTTGAAACTAGATTAGGAAAAGGTATTGAAAAAATAAAATTAGTAGCTCCTAATGATTCTATTTTAACTTTAAATCCTCAAGATGGAAGTTTATTTAAAGCTTCTCTCTCTGCTGCTACTATTATTACTTTATCTGATACAATCGGTTCTAATTATACTGAAGCAGAGGTTTCAGCTACAGGAAGTACTATTACATTACTTTTAACTCTTTCTTCTACTGATATTGCAGTTTCATGGCCAAATACAGTTCATTGGGAGAAGAGTGCTATTGCCCCTGAACTTGGAACTAGTAATATCGTTACTTTAGTTACATTTGACAATGGAACTTCATGGTATGGCTCTTGTTTTGTAACTTCTTCAAATTAATTGAGGTTCTATTATGTATCAAAGACGAAATATTTTACTTAAAAATACTGGAAGTAATATAATAGTTACTAGAGATGGTGTACCTAAATATAGTATAAATAATCAAAATGATATAATAATTACACAATCTTTTAATCTTAATAATGCTTTTGATAATGTAGATGAAATTGAATCTTATGCTCTTTATTGTGCATTTGCTGATTGTACAGGTTTAAGCGGGAATATAATTTTCCCAGATTTAACTAAAGTAAATGCTAATGGTTTAAATTGTGCATTTAAGAATTGTACAAATATAACTTCAGTATCTTTCTTAGAATTAACTGATATTGATAATTATGGTCTAAGTAATGCCTTTTTAAATTGCTCAAATATAATTTCTGCAACTTTTTCGAAATTAACTAATTTAATTAGCGAATATTCACTTGGAAGTACATTTAAAAATTGTACAAGATTACCTACTGTATCTTTTCCAGAATTAACTACTGTTAATGGAAGCTATTGTTTTAATGAAACTTTTCAAGGTTGTACAAGTTTAACTTCTATAGATTTTCCAAAATTAGCATATGTTGGTACTATTGAAAATTCATTTGATTTATTTTATTATGCATTTGAAAGATGTACGAGTTTAACATCTATAAGTTTTCCTGAACTAGTTGAAGTAGGTGATCATGCTTTTCATGCTACTTTTATTAGTTGTACAAATCTAAGATCAGCATCTTTTCCAAAATTAACTACTATTGGAAATTATGGATTAGATGGTATATTTAATGGCTGTACTGCTTTAACTGATTCAATCTCTTTTCCTAAATTAAAAAATATCGCAAATACAGGCTTAAATGGCGCATTTTATAATTGCACAAATTTAAGAGAAATACACTTTAGAGCTGAAATAGAAGATACAGTAAAAACTCTTGAAGATTATTCTGATAAATTTGGTGCTTCTAATGCTACCATCTATTGTGATTTAGGATTATCATATGTTAACATAACACCAAATATTTCTGATTGTACTTTTTATATTAGAGGAAAAACAAGTACTAATCCTTTAAATATGTATACTGAGACAGAAAATGTTTATTATGCATATAAAGATGGATACTGTCTTTATAAAGGAACTAAGACTCCATCAGCAAGTGATGAAAATCAGACTTTAACTGAAAATATCACAATGACAAGTACTGGTAAGATAGTTACTTTAAATATTACATTTCCAATAAACAATGATATTTCTACTACTAATATGATTATAGAATATATAATAGACGGTATTACTTTTAAAACTGATACTAAAAATGGAATAAGTACTAATAGTACTCAAACATCTAGTTCTCCAAAAGTTTCAGATGGTACTCAGATTACTTATAAAATTAAAACAAAAGGGTATAATGGTATTACAAATACTGTAACACCTTCTAATAATACTATCAATATTACATTAGCAGCTTCTAGTGCAGAAGTTCTTGAATTTGCTTATCCATTTACAAGTAATAGTAGTTACTTATCTAATTTAGTTGATAATAACAATTTTGTTATTTTAGATGATAATTCTACTCCTGCTTCATGTATTGCTTCTGGTCCTAAGTCATATAATGTAGATGATGGATTCTCTACTGGATATATTGAATTTACAACACCGGATACCGATGACGAAGATTTCTTAACTGTTTCTGTTACTTGTACTAATTATGCTGAATCTTCATATGATTATGGTGTCGTATTTATTAATACTACAGGGGCTATACCTAGTTCAAATGTTTCATTAACAACTAGTGCTGGATCAACCGATTCTACCTATGGAGAAATACTTTTCCAGGGCTATGATAATCAAAGTTCAACATTTAGAACTGTTACTAAAATTCTTAATCCTTCTACTACTTATTATTTATGCTTCTATTATAGAAAAGATAGTTCTGCTAATTCTGGCTGGGATCGTTTTGCAATTCAAAATATTAAGATTCCAGTTGAAAATTAAAAAAAAAATAAAATGGTGGTATTAAAATATGAGTAATGTATATTCTAAATATCAAATTGAAAATGGAGTTATAGTTGCTAATGATAAAGATGTGAATTTAATTTTTGAAGATATAGATAAAATATCTTCTAAAGCTCTAGAATACTATTTTTCGAAAAATCCCAATATAGAATCAGTTTCTTTTCCAGATTTAGAAATTATTGAAGACAATGGTTTAAATTATGCATTTTTAGATTGTACAAATATAACTTCAGTCTCTTTTCCTGAATTAACTACTGTAGAGGAAAATGGTTTAAATTATGCATTTAAAAATTGTACAAATATTTCTGGTTCGATTTCATTTCCTAAATTAACTACTATTGGTGATTTTGGATTATATGGAATTTTTCAAGAATCTACTGGAATAACCTCAATTTCTTTTCCTGAATTATTAACTGTTGGAGATTATGGTCTCTCTGGCTTTGCAGGTAGTTCTAAAGCAAATTTTACAACTATCTCTTTTCCTAAATTAGTTAGTTTAGGTGAAGACGCTTTGTATTGCGGTTTTAGATATTCTACTTTATTAACTTCAATCTCATTTCCTGAATTAACTACTATAGGTGATGCTAGTCTTTATTATTTATGTGAAGATTGCACAAATTTAACTTCAATTTCTTTTCCAAAAGTAACTACTATTGGAAAAAATGGCCTAGCATATGGTTTTACAGGTTGTACAAATTTATCTGGATCTATCAATTTTTCAAAATTAACTGATATTGGCTATCGTGGATTAGAAGGAGCTTTTCCTAATATTACTGGAATAACTTCTGTTAATCTTTCAAAATTAAAAACTGTTGGTCAATACGGTTTACAATCTGCATTTTCTGGTTGTTCTGGTATAACTTCTTCAATAGATTTTACTGAATTAGAAACTGTAGAGGAATATGGAATGAAGAATGCTTTTATCAGTTGTTCTGGTATAACTTCAGTTTCTTTTCCAAAACTAAAATCATTAGGCTCTAGTGCTATGAGACAAATATTTTCAGGAGCAAATATATCTGGAATCGTAAATTTTCCTAAACTTACTACTATACAAAATGATTCTCTATATAATGCATTTAGTGGTTGTACAGGAATTACAGAATTACATTTTAGAGCTGATTCAGAATCTACAATAAAATCTCATAGAAATTATAGTATGAAATTTGGAGCATCTAATGCTACTATTTATTATGACTTAGGTCTTATTTATGTAGATATAGTTCCAAATATTTCTGATTGTACTATTTATCTTAATGACCAAGTTACTGCTAGTCCTTTTCTTGTAGATCCAGATGTAACTAATACTTATTATGTATATAAAGATGACTATTGTCTTTATAAAGGAACTAAAACAGCTACAATAGAAAATGAAAATCAAACTTTAACTGAAAATATTACTATGTCAAGTACTGGAAAAAGTACAACTTTAAATGTAACTGTTCCAACACTTACTGACGTTTCCTCTACTATTTTAACTGTAGATTATATAGTAGATGGCATTACTTTTAAAACTGAAACTAGATCTGTAAATACTAATACTACTCAAACTTTTACAACTATTAAAGTTCCAAATAATACACAATTAACTTATAAAATCAGATCGGATAACTATGAAACAGTTTTAAATACTATAACTCCATCTGATAATACGATTGATATAACATTACAGACAATAAATGCTAAATTTATTGAACTAAGTTATCCATTTACAAGTAATAGTAGCTATTTAAATAACTTAATCGATGATAATAATTTTACAATTTTTGATAATACTAAAACCCCTGCTTCCTGTATTGTATCTGGTTCAAAGTCATATAAAGTAAGTAATGGATTTTCTACTGGTTATATCAAATTTAAAACTCCTAATACTTTAGTTGAAGATTATTTGAGAGTAACAGTTGTATGTACTTGTTATGCAGAAAATTACTCTGACTATGGAATTGTATTTATTAATACTAGTGGAACCTTACCTTCTTCAAACAGTCTAATACTAACTGGTGCTGGTCAAATTGATTCTACTTATGGAGAAATACTTTATCAAGGATATAATAATCAGAGCACTACATTTAAAACAGTTACATCTTCAACACTTACTCCTAATACTGATTACTACTTATGTTTCTTTTATAGAAAAGATTCTTATGTAAATTCAAATTGGGATCGTTTAGCAATTCAAAGTATTAAATTCCCAGTAACTGAAAGTTAAAAAAAAATAATCCTATCCCCCAATATGTTTACTGGATGCTCTGCATTACAATATCTTATTATTAGCTCACCCACATATAAGTTTGAAATGAAAGATTTTACTTGTGGTACTATTCCTTCTGGATGTAAGATATTAGTACCATCTGCATTACTTGATACATATAAAAATGCAACTAATTGGTCAAACAAAGCATCGCAGTTTTATACAATTGAGGATTATACAATAACTAGATCTAATGGTCAGGTAACTGTAACACCTAATAGTTAAATAGAAGAAGAGAACCCTCATGTGAGGGTTCTCTTCTTATTTTAGTTCTTTTTCATATCTTCTTTAGATGCTTCTTCAGCATCAGATTGCTTCTTATTATCTATAATAGAATTAAGTTCATCAATATTAGTTGAAATGAGTTTTTCAATCATATCATTAAGTTTTGGCAATTCGGGCTTATCACGCAAAGTGCTAATCTTATCTGATATACCATTAATTAAAGTTGAAATAGCTGACTTCATATTAGATATTTTTTTATTATTAATCTTTTCAGAAAGATTACTTATCTGAGTATGAAGTTTATTCAATTGATCAATGTTAGCTGAAAGTCTCTGATTTTCATCAACTGGAGGTTCTGCACCAGCAGCATTAGGGTCATTAGGATCTGCTGGAGGTGCATTTGGATCAGGGGGAGGAGCATTAGGATCAGGAGGCATTCCACCATCAGGAGGTAGTGCATTTGGATCCATACCCATCCCACCATCAGGGGGCATAGCATTAGGATCTCCCATACCCATTGCATTAGGGTCTCCGCCAGCCATTGGATCCATGCCCATTCCACCCATAGCATTTGGATCCATACCACCAGCCATAGGGTCAGCCGGAGCATTAGGATCCGGAGGCATCATACCCATTCCTTCAGCCATATCTCCACCAGGAGGAGGAGCTCCATTAGGATCGGCAGGAGGCATATCACCACCTGGAGGAGCAGCATTAGGATCTCCACCCATATCTGGAAGGGCACCACCGCCCATAGCGTCAGCACCAGGAATCTGGTCTACTGACTGAATGTCTTCGGGGGGTGGAGGAGGTGCAGCATTCGGATCCCCCATTCCCATATCTCCACCAGCCATAGGATCAGAAGGGGGTGGGGTATTAGGATCTTCTGCCGGAGGAGGCGGAGGTGCAGGTGGCTGCTGTGCATTAGGGTCAGGTGCAGGCGCAGGAGGAGCTGCTTGAGGCTGCGGCATATACACTGGAACAGGTATAGGCTGAACCATTGGCTGTTGCATTGGCATTCCCATACCCATAGGAGGCATACCTGTCATAGGCATTTGCATTGGCATAGCTGGCATAGGCTGCATCATAGGCATAGCTCCAGGCATACCCATCTGAGGATATCCCATAGGTGGTATCATTTGGGGCATTTCCATGCTATCAAAACCCTGGCCACTCATTAAATCATCTGGATTACCTTCTTCATCAGGAGCTTGTTCATCTCCATCAAAAGAACTATCGTCATACTGAGGAGGTGCATCATCTGCATCATAACTATCCCCTTCAGGATTATCTGCATCTGGATTAGAGGGATTCATTTGAGGAATCTGATCCATAAAATCATTAAATCTATCTCCAGTTGCTCCCTGATCCTGATCATGTTCTCCATCATCAGGATTTTCTACATTTGATTGAGCATCTTGAACTGCTGATAAATCTTCTCCTTCCATAAACATTTCTGTCATTTTAAGACTATCAGCAGCATCTAAACACTCTTTTATTGTATCATAATTAGTCTCTACAAATTTAAGTAGAGCTGAATAGGAATCATACATAATAGTTATAAGATTCCTCCTTTCATAATTGATTATTATGTTTTATTTATAACATCTACTGAATTCCCATAGCCGCTAAATCTCCACCAACACTACTTCCACCTAAAGCCTGTGAAGGAGTCATTCCGGCACCACCACTCATATCCATGCCTCCACCCATATCTCCACCAAGAGCAGACATATCACCCATACCACCAGCATCAACCATTCCCATGTCCATACCTCCACCCATATCCATGCCCATACCGCCCATATCACCCATATCACCCATCATGCCGCCCATTCCCATGTCCATACCAGGTTGCTGCTGAGGTTGACTAAATGCTTTAGCATCAACCTTATTCCAATCAATCCACGGCATGACCTTCTGTTTAGCATCTTTAGGAGTAAATCCAAGTTGAGTCCATATATTAATAGCATTCTGTTGATTGGATAAAACTTCAACAGAACTACTGGCTAAAATACCTTGTGGCGCAGGGAAAGTAACTTTAATTTCTTCCACATTAGGGTCAATAGTGCGAGATTTCTTATGCATAAGCACATATATTTTCTGTATAAATGCAGTTAACTGATCTGAGAACACTTTTTGTAATCTAATTATAGATCTGGCAAAAACAATAGATTCCTGAGATAAAGTATTTCTACTGTTAGTATATTCTTCAATACCTAATAATGAAGGAGGTATTTCTATGCCAGTTAAAATATTCTTCAATAACTTATCATTTTCAGCATCTTTATCTTCAGCAGAACCTAAATCTAAAGTATCAATATTAACAAATTTTTTACCATCTTTCGAAGGAACATAAATATCATCAAAAGTAGTCAAATGCTTAGCAACTGTTTCTAACGAATTTAAATCATCACCAGTAATTTCTCTTTTCTTTAAAGCCCTTCTAACAGATTCAATTCTATTACGAGCATCATGATCATTTGTAACATCAACTTCTATAAGTAAATGTCTTCCAGCTCTTGCTAAAGCATATAAAGTAGATGCTAATAACTTACTTAAGTATTGTTTAATCATAGGTAAGATATTATAGAAATAAGATTCTCCATATGGGTCAAACTCTTCAGATTTGATTTTAAAATGCTGCATATTTTCTATTGGTATGAATCTTATAACAACATCTCCACTCATATGATTCTTTAAAATATTAGTAATAGTATCTTTTAAATCATCTGGAATCTCATCTACTGATTTAGTTTTAAGATAATTTAAAACCGACTTATATAACTTATCTATAAGTTCAGTAGCTGAAGATAACTCATCATCAAAAGGTCTATTTTTAGATTGATTAGAAACACCTTGTTTACTATTAATAACATCAACATATAAATATCCCATAATCCATTGCTTTTGTCTTATTATAACAATATTTCTAGGATTATGGTCTATAAGTCTTAACTTATATGTAGGTATAATAGTATTCTTCTGTCCTTTAGCTGGAGTATTATCTTTAGGTACATAAGTAATAGTCCTTATACCATCATCATTTTTATTGGTAATAGAGTTTACAAAATTAAGAACATCCTTAGGGCTATTATCATCAGTATCATTCGTTTCTAAATCTGTATGAGTACCATTTCCATTAGTTACATCATCAACATAACCTAAGATATTATTAACTGCAAAACTATCCTTAGGTATATATGTGATTCTTTTCGTAGGACCATTATAAGTATTATCTGGATCATTAGGATCTATTAACTTATATGTATCCTCCATTACATTAACTATACCATCATTAAAGTCATTTTCTTTAATAATATTATAACCGTCATAACTTAAATCTAAACTAGGGGTATCTTCAAAGTATACTGTCATTTCTTGAAGGTCTTTACTCTTAGATTCTCTAAATCTATACTTTTCCTCTTTTAATTGGATATTACTCATCTTAGCTGTATGAATAAAATCAGATTTAACTGTAGTTATTTCTAAAAATCTATCTCCTTCAAGCATAGTATTAGTAATTAATCCATCAATCATATCCTCTAATCTTATAGATTTAATTATATTCTTGTACTCATCAATGATACTACTATACTTTTCATCATCCTCATCATCTTCATCTGTATTAGCAACTACTTGTAAAGCAAATTTAGTTATCTCATCCGGACTCAATATATTATCTACATAAATTCTAGTAGCTCTCATCAACATTGGGAATTGCCTTACTATAGATCTAATCTCATCATACATAGATATTCTTTTCTGAGAAGCATATGTTCCTTCCAATGATTTAGTAATTGAATCTATAATATCCCCATTACTTACTTTTTTATTAGAATATAATGTATCTCTAAATAACTGGAAATACGAATTTCTCTTATTAGGATCTACTGTAGATAAGTTTGATAATGAATCTATTTTACTATCTAAATTAGCATTACCAACTAAATCTCTTTCTTTTCCACCATTAATAGTGGACATTATATCCTTTACTTGATCAAATATAGAGGGCATTAGCTATTACCACCTCCTCCATATAAAATATTATCTACTTGATTACTTATATCTTTATTTATATTTGTAGTTATATCTATTAACGATTCTCTATCTTGAAGTACATCAACATCTTGAATAATCCTATCACCATATTCTTCAAAGATAAGTGTTTCTACTTTTAGTAACAACATTGTTTCTACTTCATCCTTAGAACAATATAATAATACTTCCCTGTATCTATACTTAGACACATTCTTAATAACATAATTATAACAATCTTTAATCCTATTCTTATACTCTGTTTCAGTTATTGTAGAGTCTAATGAAGTTGTTATATCTAATTGCTTATGCCTATTTAAATAAAACTGCATTAATGCATTTGTCTGTACTTCAAATCCTTCCATTGCAATTCTATATGCTTCATAGTTTTTTATGTTTCTATATGGTATAAACATATAGTAAACAAAACTCACGGTTAAGATAAACAATAAAAGAATAAATACATACATTTAGTTTACTTTTTATTAGCTTTTAAAGCAGCTCTAACTTCTTCATCAGTCATGATTGAGCTCATCATAAATAAGAAGTGTTCCTTATTAATTAAAATAACATCATCTTTAGAAGTACCTAATGATAACCAAACAAACTGATTATCTGTAGATGATATTACTTCAGATATTTTTTTAACTTCTTCATTACTCATATCAGGAATAGTTAAAATAGTTTTTTCTCCGCCTGTATAACAGAATATAAGTCTTCTCCAAATAGACGGTCTATTAAGGTCAAAAGAATCATTTAATGATATAACATTATTCTCAACTTTCATAATAAGATCAAATCCTTTCTATATAATAATCATAATGATATGTGTAGAAAGTCAGTAGAAGAAAATATCTCTATCTCCTCCTACTGACTTAAGTATAAATTTAATTTATTACTTCTTATCTTCTGGTATAAGTTCTTCTATTTTAACTCCACCAGCTTTAAGAATTGCTATCTGATTTGGATATAATTCTATAATAGCAGGAGTTCTAATATTGTAGCCAAATGCAGCTACTTTACCATAAGAAGTAATTTTAACTTTAATTTTAGTTCTCTGCACTTGGATTCTATTCCTTTCTAAATTATTAGCCTCTAAGGTTGATAAGCTTCTTAGCTTTTTCCTGCTCTGAGAGTCTTTTCAGAACCGCTAAAGGATTATACTGAGTTCTATCAATCATTGTGATCTTAGCAGCCTCAGTAACATTAATCTGCTTATTCTCCTTCCAAGGACTCTTCTTACCCATCTTCTCATTATAGAAATCAAGAACATTTCTAATCTTCTTTAAAGCAGACTCACTAAATCTGCTGATAAATGAAGGTGAAGCAAAGAGAGTAGTAGCTTCATCAATAGCCTGAGGAATAATCTGAGCCTGACCCTCAACCATTGAAGCAATCGGGAACTTATAATCAGATTCCTTAGAACCTGTACCCTCCCAATAAAGATGGGTCTTCTTAAGAAGGTCAGTATTAACCTTTGACTCAGACTTATAAGCAGTCTCAATTAAAAGCTTACTAGCCTTAAGTCCATCCCAAGAGGCATTCTCTGCAATAGGAAGTGACCACTTAGGAACTGAAACCTCAGAAACCACTGAAGAATCTCTGACTTCCTTAGCAACCTTACCAGCACCAAAAGCATTGTTAAGATTTCTAAGAACTGAAGTCATCTCCTGAGCATTAAATGATCCAAGAGTTGTAGTCTCAAGAGTATTCATCGGTTTATTAGTGCCATCCTGAGTTGCACCATAGCCTTTAACATTAGTAGCATCCGCAGGATTTGATCCAGCATTATAAGTTTTATCATTTGAAACACCAAAGTTGACATCATTTAAATTGCCTTCACTTAACTTCTTCTTACCCTTCTTAGCTTTAGCCTTCTTATCAACCTTCTTTAAAGCAACCTTCTTATCCTTTTTCTTACCCTTCTTCTTAGCATAGGCTTCTCTGATAGCAGTCATAAGCATATGATAATTATCAGTAAGCATCTCATCTTCATCCTCTTCAGTGTCATACTTCTTACCATTGGATGAAACCACATCATCACCCTCAACTTCAACATCATCATCAGCTTCATCAGGAGTACCTAATGTAGAGTCTGAATCATCCACTGCACCATTACCGGTATCAGTTAATTCACCATCATCACTGAGATTATCATTAATATCGCTGAGCATATCAGAAGCATCATCATCTAAGGGTTCAGCTGAAAGCTTACCATCACCATCGGAGTGTGAACCCAAATCATCACCCTCCATAATGTTCTTAAGCTTTCTAGCCATCCATCTAAGTTCAGCAGCTTCCTCAGGCTGAATTGCTCCCTTTTCAATTGGAATATCACCATCAGTAACTTCACCCTCAGAACCGCTTAAATCCTTTTCTTCAGCCTCTGAATCATCAATATCTTCCTCAGAATCAATAGGAGCATCTCCAGTAGAGTTAGACGGGTCTGATGTACCAACGTCACCCTCTTTAATCAGTCTTCTAAGAGCTCTCATAACTGCACTCTCAGTAACTTCCTCTTCAGGCTCCTCGTCACCTAAATCCTCATCATCTGAATCCTCATCATCTAACTCCTCTTCGTCTGAATCCTCATCGTCTGAATCCTCATCATCATCAAACTCAGAATCATCATATTCAGGATCTGCATCATCAATATCAGGATCGTCATCTTCACCTAACGTAAAATACTCCTCTAAGAAAGGATAATAACCTTCCTGAACAGGAGTATCTTCCTCCTCATCATCCTCCTCTCCAGCTAATTCATCATCATCTAAATCACCCAGATCTTCATCATCACTAGTATCCGGAACATACTCCGAACCACCAACTGAAACTGAAACATCATTGGGGTCCATATCTTCAGGAATATCTATTGAAAGACCATCTGAATCAGAATTATCTTCCATATCCTCTGGATCAGAGTCATCACCCATAGATTCATCATCTTCAAATAATCCTCTGTAACCTTCAGTAACATCATCCATATCTTCGCCATCATCATCTAATTCATCATCGGTAGGCTCCCCATCTAATTCGTCATCCTCAGAATCTTCATCATCAAGGTCATCTTCACCGTCCTCGAAATCATCATCAATATCTTCATCCTCCATATCACCTAAATCCTCATCGTCATCCTCATCATCTTCGTCATTGTCAAAATCTTCACCGTCTTCTTCATCGCCCATAGACTCATCATCTTCACTAAAGAACTTTTTCGGACCATCACATTCTTCCATATCGTCATCTTCATCATCGTCTAAATCGTCATCTTCGTCATCACCTAAATCCTCATCTTCATCTTCCACATCATCTAATGAAGGATCTTCATCATCAACTTCATCCTCAGGATCTTCAGGGAGCTCCTCATCACTTTCATTTAAAAGTTTATTAACGTAATTAATAGTAGCCTCAACTGCAGCTACTGTATTCTTTTCAACTTTTTCATTTGGTTCACTCAGATCATCTGCGCTCTTAAGTTTCATAGAGTCTGAACCAGTCTGTAATCCTAACAGATCACCTAACTCTGAAGTAAGGTTAAGATCTGTTGCCTTCTTGTGTGATTTGATTGTTGTTCTTGCCATTATTATATTGGCCTCCTCATTTTTGTTATATTATTGATGTATTCTCGCGCATTATAATGATAAATATAATAGAATGAGAAACTTTTGTTGCATTTTGTTTTATTTTACTTTCTTTAATTTATACCTTTTAATATTTTCCGAATATTGTTTAGTAGGCTTCCCTGAGTCAAAAATCCCAGTTACATTATTTGCACGTATACCATACGTTTGTGGATTTTGAATAACATCTCCTAAATCAGATATCCCCTGTCTCTTCAATTCCATGTTCGCAGCACGCCTTTGTCTTTCAGGGCTTCTCATAGTATTAATATAAATTGCTTTAGCATAATTTCTAATTTTAGGGTCATTACTGGATAACAAAAATCTAAGTAATTTACTGTACCTTGGATTTACAGCTTCTGATAAATTAGGGGTTTCATTCTTATCAGTAAGCCACATATCTCTGGGAAGCATATTTACGGTACCTTTTTCAAGTTCTCTTTTTAAATATGCTATAAGTAAATTTTCTTGTGAAGGAGATCTAAGGCCCATTCTTATTTCAGGCTTTATACCATATCTTCTATCGGGAGCAATTTTATCATAGTAACCTTCCGAAGAATTTATAACTATAGGACGCTTTTTATTCTTCTCTTTTGAATAATCTGCATACCAAGGAGCTAAAATAGCATTAGCATCTGGAGGATAATTCGGGCGATGCCTATCAGAAACATCATATACCCCACCAATAACGTTATAGTTACCTGAATCTAATGCAGCTTTAATTCTAGCTGCTACTTCTGGATTATTAATACCTTCTGATGCTAAATTAAGTTCATCATCTTCTCCATTCTGCATACGCATAAGTCTATCAAATTTTTTAAGCTTTTCATGAGACTTCTTTATATTATTTCTAAAATAATTAAGCATAGATTCAGCTAACGCTAATTTTTCAGTATCATCAATAAAAGGATACTGAGATTCAATATACTTTAATATTTTAGTTCTATTAATTTTCAATTGTTCACCTTCTTTTTTAACTTATATCTTTTTACACCTTCTGACATTGGACCACCTAAAGACCCATAAGGTAATTTAACTTGCTTGTCTTGAGCCGTATACTTCGAAGGTCTATCTCTAAAATCTCTATATGCAAGTTGTCTTCTTCTTTTAGCTAAAAGAGCAGCATCCTGTATTCTTCTCATCAACACTCTTCTAAGTTTCAACTCATCTGCTAAAGACCTACCAGTTTTTGTATATATACCATTAGCATCAAACCATCTAGATAATACGGGAGCTGCTGTAGTTATAGTATCTACAATAGATGGATGAGACCAAGATCCATATTCATCATCATGCTGGGAGTTATGTAATGGCCCAGATGCATCACGTATTCTTCGAATTTCTGAATCATATATTGGATATTCCCTATCCCTGCTTCCGTTTTTAAATCTATATGGTATCTGATCAATTCGAATTGGTTCGGCTTGTTGTAACGTCAATATATTTTGTTGTATTTGCGCATATTCTGGAGATGTTTTTGGGATTTGCATTAACCTATTTTTATAATTTTTAATAGCCATATCTATTTGAGATTGTTCTAATCCTGGATTAATAGTATCGTTACTATAATTTTTTAAATGTTGTGCAGCAATCTTAAAGAATTTCCTTGGTGAAACTTTTCCCTTAGAAGAACCCATTTGCCTATAAAACCTATGAATATTCGCATCATTTTCCCCTCCATATGCATGACCTAGTTCATGATTTATAACTCCATTCAAGTCTTCTTCAGGAGAAGCATATCCTGGCATGTGTATTGAATTATCGTTAGGATTATAAAACCCTTTCGGCGTTGCTCCTTTACTATCATAATAATCTCTATATGCACTAACTGCTCCCGTAGGTAAAGCCGTACTATGATCAAAAAATAAATTTAGCCATGGATCGTCTTTATATTCCTTAGGTAATCCGTAAGTCCTAATATAATCATATATTTCAGGAAACCTTTTTAACACGTCTCCATTCTTATCTCTTCCATAATAAACTGGTATTGGCGTAATTTTAGAAGGGTCTTTAGACCAATCAAAATTATGTGTTTGTGGAAGTCCTCTAGATTGCATAAAATCAAACATATCTTTAATTTGATCTGGCCGAATATATGTATCTGGTTGTCTTTGTATTGCTCTTTTCCAATACTGAGAAGAACTAACATCTGGAGAATACTCAGTATCTTCTATAGATTTTGCATATTTTTTAATGTATTCCATTTCTTCTGGAGTTGGTGGCGTAAGATTTTCTGGTCTAGTATATCCAGCGTATGTTTTTAAGGCCTCCAATTCTTCATCAGTTAAAGGCCGTTGAGTAATTGGCTTAACATACGTTTGCCAATTATCACCATTAGCATAAAGTTCCCCAGAATGGTCATTCTCATTCAATACATTATTCTTTATAATATACTTTAAGATGTCTTTGTATTCCTGTTCATCTAAGTATGGATACATATTACGAATACATTTATTTATTTCACTTAGCATCTTATACATTTTTTTCCTTTTCATCATATATTCCCCCCTTTTCTCTTAAATACTTTAAATATACCAAAGGCTGCCCCAAAAAAACCCATAGCAAACATAAGTACTTTGCTAGCAGCCATTCCCCCAATTAAACCTGCATATTTTATAAACAATGCGTTAAAAGCAAAGTGAAGTAAAATACATATAGCTAACTTAATAGTTGATTTAACTGCTCCTTTATTTCCAGAACCCATTATTCTCATAGTAATTGCGTGGAATATTGCGCAGATTGTTCTTAATATTATAAATACACCTAGACCAGATCCTCCGGTCATTAAAAACATTAACAAATACCCACCAAACTCTAAAAAGTTAAATGCAAAATAAAAATTTTTACCGTATCCGCCTTTAATAGCAATCAACTTTGCGGGTTCTTCTATAATAGGTGCTAAGATTAAACTAGAAAAAAAAGTAAATAACCCGTGTTGCCAACCAGATGGAAAATCTCCTCCAGGAGATCCTCCAAGGTATATTCTGATTATATTTGTTAAAAGCATTGTTATTACAAATGTTACAATTGTTAATAACGTTGCTTTCATATTCTTTTTAAAAGTAGATTGATATTCGCCTTCAGATAAATTATATAAAGGATTTATACATTCAACATATTGAAATCCTTCACTTAACCTAGTAGCATTAGTGTTTAGGTTATTTAATCCTGCTCTGTTATTACTTTGGGTAGAAGTTTGGTCTCCTGTAGAAACATTCGTTCCTATTCCTATCCCATTAGGATTTTGTACATTATTTAATTCAGTTAATAATTTATTAATATACTTCATTGTATCAGTCACAGAAGATACTACTTTCTTTTGAATTCCTGAAGTACCTGAAGACGTAATAGCCTTAGCTTTACTGACAATATATTCACACACAGACTGAAATGTGCTTTGACCCAACGCATTAACAGCGACTTGTTCAATATTTTTTTGTGCTTTTTCCCTTAAACTTGGCATTACAGCTTCTAGTCTTTCTAAAACTTTACCACCTAAATTATTTTGGCGACTTTGGTTCGGAAGCTCTTTTATACCATTAAATATACTACTTTGTTTTGGCGTAATTTTTTCTAAATTAGATCTAGTATTGAATGTAGACTCATACAATAAATTAAAAATTTTATTATCTTGATTATCACAAATGATTTCTATAGGATCCTCACCTCCTCTAATTTTTATAAATAAAGTTTTAACAAATAATAGGATTTAAATTGCTCACTATTTGTTAAAACTTTTTGAAATAATATCTCAAAACTTTTAAGTAAAGGAGGTTGAACAAAGTTGGAAATTAATGTAAAAAAATATGTAATTAAAAAACTTATAGAAGCTTATGCTGCAAAATATCCTTTTTTAGATGAAAATGATTATAGATCATTAGCTATAAAAAATTACACTGAACACGAGATTGGCCACGTATTAGGCTCTGAAGATCCAAATACGCCAATGTCTAAAGAAGATTTGGATGCTAAATACGCAAATCAGCTTACAAGTTTATATAATACACTTGGAGATAAATCCGTACCTCTGTATCTAAATGGAAAACTTAATCCACTGGCATTAAAATATATGCGAAGTAACCCACAATTTATAAGAGGATTTGCTTCCACTAAAGCTATTACCAAAGATCCATCTTCACTAAACGATATGATTAATGGTGCTAACCGAAATGCTTTAACCCAACGTAATAAAGTCCCAGCTAGCGTATTTTCAAAACGATCTTTAGATGATAGGCTAGCAATGATCAATTCTATTAGACCGCCACAAGGATAAGTATACTGAATTATTTTAATTTAAAAGGTAGGTGAACCTTAAATATCTAGTCTAGAATCAAAAACTCGAAATTTAGCTACTATGATTGAACAAACCTGTAAAACAAATGGAGATTATCTTTTAAACCAGTATCCTAATGCTGATAGAGCGTTATCATCTTTATTAAAAAAATATAAAAATTTTAAGCCTAGCATAATGTCTTGTGTTAAAGAACCAAAGAACTATATTAATGAGTTGATGAGAGTTTCTCAGGATTCTGACTCAGTAAAAGATAAGGTTTCAGCCATTTGGTTTAATAAATTTTTGCAATATATTACTAAATGTTCTACAAAAGGAATGGCAGTTGCTAAAAATTTTATGAACAAAACTATGAGTACTAATTTATCTGAAGGGTTCTTTAAGTCGGTTATAAAGGATGCTTTTCATATTGCACGTAAATCTATATTCACTCCACTTATGTGGGTAATGGGGTTATGTTTAGGTATAGTTTCAGCAATTGTTATAATTGCTGTTGGGCTTTGGATGAGAGCTACTGGGGATATTGTTGTTAAATTAAAATCTTCCCCATCATTATTAACTAAAATAAAAGAAAAACTTAAAAAGTTTTTTGGTGAAACTTCTGATGATCTTCCAGATGAATTAGAACCACCTGATTTAGATATTCCTAATGTTAATTTATCCATTAATGTTAGTGAATCAATATCTTCATTTATGGTAGATTCTGCAAAAGTTAAAACCGCACAAGTATGTATGAAAGTATTATTCTTACTTTGTTTAAAAGCAGTTTTATCGTTATATATGAATCCATATTTTAGTACCGCTATTACTTTAGGAGTCTCAGTATTTACTCCCGGAATGGATTTCATATCATATTTGTTAGTTTGGCTTATGATAGGTGTTACAGCAATTATAAAATTTTTTAAAAAACCAGATGTGAGATATGTAAATGATTCAGAATAGAATAACTAAATTTTTATCCGAACCTTGCATATCTTTATCAAAAGATGTACTAATTTCAAATGTTAAAGAAAAAGCTATTACTAACAAATACTTATCTTATCTTTATACTAATTACGATTTAACTAATTTATCATGTAATGATGCATTAGATATTATGGAAGACCTTTGCAAAAAACTATTAAAAACTGATGAAGACAAATATGCACAAAAAGGTATTAATGGATTAGTTCGTAAACTATTTGGAATATTAATTAGGGTATGGAACAGATGTTTATCAATAATGCTATCAATTGGATTTCAAGTAACATTATTTATATTTAATTTATACACATCACAATCTATATTCTTATCTTTAGTAGCTAGTAGTATATATTTTTTAATTTGTTATGTAATTTTAGATTATAGCGCTGATTTAGATTTTTCATCAAAATGGTATATTCCATATAACATATTAAAAAAGCATTTATCAAAATCATCGTTTGTGGAGTATATAAAAAATTTATTTACTTATACTAAAAAGACCCTTAATTCTTTAATAGACTGGTTTACATTTAAATTAGATGATGATGAAAAAAGAACGGTCAAAGTTAGAAGAAGATGGGCTCTTTTATTTAGTTTAGTTTTATTTTTATCACTAATAATATTACATTAATAAATACGAGGTGTTGTTTTTTATGAGAAAAAAGAATTATTTTCTTGAAGGAGATGCTGCTGCCGCAGCTTCTGGTTTCGAAGGATTTTTAACTGCTATTAAAGGGTTCGGAGATTCAGTGTTCGAGGGGATGTCGGGGCTTTGGGAAACTATAAAGAATTTTATATTAAAGGCAATCAAATTCTTATTTACAGGTGAAACTACTACTGTCGCTAATCCTGAATATGGTATGGTTACAGGATTTACCAATATATTTAGAAGTAAGGGTAATGAGATATCAGCCACAGTTACCACATCTACACCTGGGTTTTTCCTGAAGGAAATTGGTAACATTGGGAGTTATGCAGTTACTCCGCTTCATTTAATTGCTGGAGCAGCAATCCTTGGAGTCTTTATTTGGGGTGTTTATAAACTTTGCTCATGGCTGTATAAAAAGTTTAAAAAGAGTGAAGGTTACTCAGTCTATGTTCCAACTATGAATGAAATGTTATCCGAAGCCATGTTTGGTGGGAAATTATCATTTGGCTTTCTTAAAAAAATGATTGGATTAGGAGAGAAGGCTGCTCCTAAAGTTGAAAAAATGGTTTCATCGCCAGCAGTATCTGCCGCTTCTCCAAAACTTAAAGTTTTTTCTAGAATTAGTAAATTCTTTGAGCCTATTTCTTCTGTCGCGAAAGATTTAATTAACTTTAGATCAAATGGCGCAAGTTTAAGAGATTTAGAGAAACGTTATCAGGGAGTTCGTGCTCAATTAGACAGAGCTTCTAAGCAAAATGCAAAGAACCTTGGCAGAGCCTTAAGAGCTGAAAGAAGAGCTGATTCAGCAGAGGCTAGAGCTAACAGATTAAGCACCGGGATCAAAAAGACTAAAGATTATATCTCAGGGTTACGTTCACCTGGTAGTTCTGAATTTAAACTTGGAAATTCAAGTTCAAAGCGTAAATATGGTCAAACTTCGAAATTTGGCGACTTAATGGCCGATTTTAATTCAGGGTTCAACGATTTCGATATGTCTGGCGGAGATAATATGCCCGGTTGGCCCACAACTTTCGACAGACCTTCTAGAATGCATAAGGGGTCTAAAGTTCCTGCAGGAAGTAAATTTAGAGATGTTCGTAAGTCATCTCGTCGTAGTAGACCTATGAGATTATCAGAAGAAAACTCAATGCTTATGGATATTCTTTCCTCTGCTGCCCTTCAGGAGGCTAAAATGTTTAGCAAAAAGCTTCGTAAGACCACCAGTTATTCTGTGGCTGATAGAAATGCTTTAGCTGAAGCGTATTATCAGGAATCCTTAGCTAATAAACTTAGTTACTTTCTTGGATAAATCAACATTAGTAAATACTAATTTATAAGGAAGGATATATTATATATCCTTCCTTATTTTTATAAATGGTGGTGATTAACATAGATAAATCATTAGCTACACAAGATTTTCAAAAAGGTGCAAATATGGCATCTGGATTACCTGATAATAATTCAACTCCTTCGATGACAAGAAATACAAACCTTAATAGTAGTACCCCCCAAACAACTCCCCAAGCAACTACAAATACACCAAATGTACCGAATGTACCGAATTTAAATCAACTCCCATCAATAAAATCTGAGAATATAACCCTTTATAAAGCTATTCCATCAGTTTCTCAAATTAATAAGATGACAAGAGAAGAATTAAAAACATTAAAAAAGTTTTTAATATCACATTGTCTTAAAGAAGCTTTTGAAAGTACAGATATTGAAAATGTTAAAAAATTTGCTACAGATATATTAAAGAGATGGCAGAAAATACCTTTTGAAATTGATAGTTTTTATCCAGAATTTATTAATGATGATTTAAACTCGACATATAATACAATGTTAAAGTATACTTTATCAGACTCAACTGATAATCCGATAATAAGTAATTTAAACTCTACTGTTAAATCTAGTTTAGATCAAACTATGAAGTTAATTACTCAATCTTCTGATTGGATTAGTATAATATTATCTAAGAATTTAAATGAATGGAATAGTTTATTTAGCCAAAACAAATTTGGATCTTTAACTATAGGTAAATTTTTATCAATTTCTGCATTATGTGCATCTATAGTTTATATTATGACTAAACTTTTTAAATCTGGTTTTAATAAAGAAAGTACATTGAGTGAATGCAAAAATTTGTTTATAAAACTCTATAATAGACATTCGATAAATTTTAAAGAAGGTATTGAAGATAAACTTCAAGAATACATTAATAAAGAGGTTCCTTCTAATGTTATTACATTAAATTCTTTAATCAATAATGCTTATCCATTAGCTATGGGATTACTTTATACTATTGGGTACAATGGGGATGAAATTTCACAAACTTTACCTTCAAATATTTTAATTTTAACTGAAATAAGCGCTTCAGTAGTTATTCTTTGGAGAGAAATAATTGGTAAGAAATTTAAAGGATTATGCAAAGGTAAAGCTATGATATCAGATAATCTTCTTATAAGAATGAAATCAGATATAAATGGGCCAACTGATGTATTCAATAGTTTAAATGACTTTAAAAATGAAACAACGCCAATAGACGATTTAGGTGGTGAATAAATTTTGAATAAGAAACAAAAGTATGAAAAATATATTGAAAATCTTATTAAAGAGTCTAAACATAGAATTCTTAATGAGAAAGAATTAATGCATTTAATTAGATATACAGAAGCTGGGTTTATTCCTAGCGGTCTAAGGGGTAGACTTAGAGCAGCGTTAGGCTATTCTCAACCGGGAATGATACCAGCATATGCACCAACACTAAGGGACCCAACAAAACAAGACCCTAATGTTCTGCTAGGGGTAGCTAAGGATGCAATTGGAGATGCGTTAGGTCCTAGAGTTACTGGAGCGTTAAGAAGAGCTGGATCTGGATTCGATTCATTTGCATCAAAATATATAGACCCACTAGTAGCACGTAGTAAAAAAGGCCTGTCTAATTTTGCTGGAGATGTTGTTGATATGGATGATGAAATCCGTAGACAAGCAGCTATTTCCGGTCGATTAGCACTTGATGCCGGTAAAGGAAAAGCAAGTCAACTTGCCCAACAAGGTAAAGAATGGGCTAAACGAACAGCGTCTGACGCTGGAAACTGGGCTAGAGAAAAAGCGGGTCAACTTGCTAAACGGGGTGGTGAATGGGCAAATGAATTTTTTCAAAACAAGGTTAGTCCTGCATTACAAAAAGTAGGTCAAGGGGTATATTATGCTCTTAATAATCCCGGAGAAGTTTATCGAACTGCAAAAGACGCTACAGGTAGAGCTGTAAACACTGTTGCAACCGGAACCGGAGACTTAGCTACAGGAAGAGGAATATCTCAATCTGCTGGAATGGGTGTTCCAAATTCAGTTCGCCAGATTGATTTTGACTCAAATTCAAATTCTCCTTTTGGTATGGACGCTAGAAATAATATTTATGGCTTAGGTGGACTTAGTGAAGGTACACTTAACAACATCCTTGAAAATACAATTATAAGAAATGGTAGGCCTATAAAACAGAAGCCAATTTTATCGGAAGCCGAAGAATTAGAATTAGTTAAGCATTTATATTCTGAAGGTTTTTGGGATTGGATACAAAACAAATGGGACGATTTTCAAGCTAGAAATACCCTTAGAAATATGAACCCAGAATTTTATAGGCAACTTCAAAATAGTTTTGATCCTGGTATATCTCCAGTGGTTCGTCGAATAGTTAATCCTGCGTTTGACAGGTTATCCCAAAAATATCCAGAATTAGTTAATCAATATGCTCAATTAGCAAATGGAAATAATATAGATTCTTATATAACAGCACTTTCACAACATATGGGAATAAGCCCTGATGAAGTAGTAGCCAGACTTCAAGCGTCCGGTCAAAGCGGTAGAGGTACTCGTGGTGGTAGAGGAAACAGAGGTACTCGTGGCGGAAGATCGGCTCAAACGCAAGGAACACCAACAACCCAAATTAGAAGAAGACCTAGATGGGACCGCTTTAGAAATCCAAGACGAGTTTTAACAGGTCAGGAAGCTTCTCCAGTAGCAGCAGCCCCACAAAGCCAAGTATCAATACCCGCTACACAAAAACGTGGGAAATATGCTAATATAGATTATTCAGCTATGTTCTCCGAAAGCGCATTACTCCGTTCTTTCTGGATTAACGAAAACTCAAATCTTTGTAAAGAATCTCTTTCAACAATTTCACCAAGAAATATGTACCAGTTATATTTAATAAAAGAAAGTTTATCTCCAGAATTGTTAGCTCGTATAACTAAAGATAAATCTAATATTGCCGAACGAATCAAAGATATGCAAGCAAAAGCAGATGCAGACTTAGAAGCTTCTTCAAAAGCTAATAAGGAAAAAATAATAGATACTATTCATTCTGGTAGTTCCAAGTTTTCAAAAGCTGCTGGAATACCAACCAGAAGTAGAGATGAAATTAAAAAGTCTTTAGAAAAGTACTAAAATAATAACTCTATAATATACTAAAAAGAAGAATCATAAGAAACACTTATTTTAGACTACTTTAACTCAGTCTAAAATAAGTGTTTCTTACAAAAAGATATAAGTAGGTGTTAAATTAAGCACATGACAAAAAAATATGAAATATTATCAGAAATTGCTAACAATATTTCTGATAAGTACCCATATATTGACGAAACTGACATCTATAACATTTCTAGAAAATATTACAGTAGATATTTTTCAGAAGGGGTTACACAGTCTTCTGTAAAAAAACTGTGTACTGATGGATTAAAGAAGATATCTAGTTCAACAAATAGTGATATGAATTCTAGTAGAGCTCAAAAAAATATTGATTTAATTCAAAATTGTGAATCAGATATAGATGTTACTAAAATACTGGACAAAGAGTTCCAAAACATCTTTGGTAAATCCGCCATACCTGAAGAAACTCTTATTGGCTGTATAAACGCTGGTAAAATAACATATAATTTAAATAGAGAAGTAGGTAGAAATAGATTAGTAAGTTATATTTTAGCTTGGTCTGTTATGCTCAGATTCTTCTATCTTAAATTGTTTAAAAAGAATAAACTTGATAAGTTAAATAAGTATATAAATGGTACAGTTAAAAAACCTGTGTTAGTCTCTATTGTAACTATACTTACAACAATTGTATTAGTTATGATACCTATTCTTGTTGGTAAAAGTTTATTTAATAGATATTCTATGTCAGCTAGAGATCTTCAAACTGCAGATAACATTAAAAAGTTAAAAGTATATGGTAAAGATGTTTTTAACGATACTCAGAAAAAATTAATAGATAAACTCAATAGTGCAATTTCTCCAGAGGAACAACGGAAGATTTTATCCAAAATAAACGATGGGTTTAATACATTAGTACCTCCTGAAACTCAAAAAGCCGCTATGAAGGAGTTATCAAGATATTCTAACGTTTTATATGATAAATTTAACACATTAGTGCCTCCTGAAACTCAAAAAGCTGGGCTTAATTACTTATCGAATGTAGGAAATGCTGTATTACCTCCGGAAACTAGAAAATCTTTATTAGCCGGTATTACCGATTATCTAGTCAAGGTATTACATTTATCTTAAATATTAAAAAACCCATGATATCGACTCTGATGGAGAGAGAGCTATGCATACTCTCCTCAGAGTCGATTTTCTTCTAAAAAAGAGGTGTATTAATGAACAATTATATTTTTAAAGAAATACACTCTAGTGTTAAAGATAAATTTCCATATATTGAATCACAGGAAATTTATGAAATATCCAATAAATATTATAATAGATACTTCTCAGAAAATGTCATTCCTTCTAAGGAATCACTTGAAAAATTATGTAAAGATGGCTTAAGTAAAATAACTAAAAATAAAATTGTTACTGATAGTTCTTGGAGAGATGATATCGAAAAAATAAAAAATAGTACTTCTGATAAAGAAGTAAAAAAGATTATTGATAGAGAAATTAGAAAAAAGTTTTCAGCTAAAAATTTACCAGAAGATTTCGTTATAGGATGCTACGAATCTGGATGGATTACTTATGCTTTAAATAGACAAGCAGGTAGAGGTAAAGTTGTTAGTTATATTTTAGCATGGGCAGTTATAGTAAGATTCTTATATTGGAAAATATTTAAACAAAATAAATTATCTAAGTTAACTTCTTACATAGAAAAAACTATAAAACAACCTATACTATTTACATTAGGTTCTTCTTTAATAAATTTAGTAGTAAATTTAATACCTTTTTTATTAGGATATGCAACAATTACAACTACACCGTATTCGTTACCAGTCACTGGAACTTTAGCAGGTTTAACTTTAACTTCAATAGGTGCTGTATCTATACTTCAAGCAATGTATAAATTTATGATGCAAACTTTATTTGAATTAAATAAAACTAGAAGTACTGCTAGTACAGGGGTTGTAGATGTCGATCTTTCTGAAGGATTATCAGATCGTTATTATAATATAAGACAAAAACTTGGCTCTATGGGAGGATACTATAACCCTTTTAATTTTCAATACCATAATGCAGAAAAAAATTTTTATGATTTAACCCCTGGTCTTTCTGGAGATGCTTCAGGTCCATTAATGCCGTCAGCATTACCACAAAGTTTATATGCAGCAAATTATGCTGTATTTTGGCCTTTAATTAGATTGTATGGATCAGATTTAGTATCTGCCTATATACGCCAACCAGAAAATTTAAAAAGGACAAATCCAAGAACATATAATTTAATTAATCGCACAGTACATACCGCTACAGCTGCTCGTAATAAGTTAGGTCAATTAAAACAGCAATATAAAACAAAACTTTCTAATTTAATGCCTCCTACAACTAATTCTAATGGATTAGCACCTGCAATATAAAATTTTATTTATACAACGAAGCTAATGGAAAAAAGGTCCTAGAGCTCAAAAACTAGCTTCTAGAAAACTTAGAGCTGCGTTGTTACCAAGACATAGATCAACGGTATCTCGTGCATAACTATACAACAAGGTGGTGATTAGAAATTTATAAAAAAACAATACGAAATTATACCATCAAAAGAACTAAACTTCTTTCTGAAATTACAGCAATAAATCAATATTTAAATCGAGAAATTTTAAAAAAAGAAATATCTAGGGATAAGTTACTTAGTGAAGTTGGAGTATTTAGAAAACCATCAAAGCAAATGATGAGGGTAGCACTTAAGTTTGCTAAAGAAATTAATAACGGAGCAGATCCATTAGTTGCCTATAGTAGAGTAGTAGGATCTCCAAGGCATATTTCTATGAATACTTTAGGAAAACTTAGACAATATGCTCAGAAGAAAGGTATGAGATTAGGAAAACAAGCTATGATAACTAGATCTGGTTCTGACGGTGGCCTAGCGGTATTCAGTAATAAAGATAAGAAAAATGTTTTACAAATATTATCTACATTAAATTTTCTTGATAGGGCTAAATTTTTTAAAGATAAGAAAGGTGGACCAGGAAGTATACTACATAAATTTTTTGATAAAAATGAAGAAGGCCAAATATATAATATATTTAATAATACTTATATAAAATCTAGTCCGTATGATAGAGCATATAATTTAATTCACCAAAGTTTTAAGGATAAAAATGGGAATTATGCTAGAGTAAATCATGATAAGTCTGATATGATAGATTTTGTAATGATAAATTCTCCTGATAAATTTACTGTGGGGCACGAATTAGGCCATGCTGCATTAGGTGATTATGGTAAATCAAATTGGGTGGAACCAGATCCAATTACAAAGGACCTTAAACCTGCTGAATTATCACAAGAGTTACAAGCAGATCATATTGGTGCGTGGATCTCAGCTGGAATGAAGGACCATGTATCTGATTCTAGAGCTATTAAAATTGCACAAGGGGTATATAATCATTTTAACAAAGATATGAGTTTTTCTAATAAGCGCAATTACGATAAATATGAAAAAAGTATAGTTGAACGAACATTGAAGGTAATTGACGATACGATTCCTCAATTTGAAGAAATGTTAAAATCAGCTAAGAATAATAAGGAAAGACGATATTATCAAAAAATGCTTTCCAAATTTAAAAAAGATAAAGAAACCTTTTTAAAAACTAAACCAGTTAGGTATGTAAAAGGAGTCCCTGTTTATCCAGGTAGGATAACTAGGTTAATTTATGGTCTATATGCTTCAGGTATCGGCGTTTTACATCCACACAATTTAGTTAGAGCTAACTACATTCTTCACAATCTTCGGCCAGATTTGTTTGATGAAACTGGTAGAAATATTAAAACTGGGGAATACGTAGACTTTACTTTAAAGGGTCAGATTGTTAGAACTTTAAAAAGAGCTAAAACTGTGGGTAAAAGGCAATATAAAGTAACAGTGGGTAGATTAAAAAGAGCTTTAGGTAAATTTGGAAATGCTGTTAAGGAAAAAATTTCCGGTTGGATTCCTACACAAGCTCAACCAGCCGCAGTGTCTGAAAGCTATTATTATAACTTTCTAAATTTAAATAAAAGGAGTGTGATATTTCCATGAATAAAAAACTTATATTAAAAGAAGTATATGATAATTATACTAATAAATTTCCATATATAGATAATGCTGAAAATCTAAACAGAGCTATAAAGTTTTATAGTCAGAATTTTTCAGAAGGCACAACAATGGATTCAATTAAAAAACTCTGTACAGATGGACTAAAAAAGCTTTCTAAAGCATCAAAACAAACTCCTGGAATTAACGATAGCGAATGGATGCAGGATGTTAATAAGATTCGAAATACTGATAATGATGAAGAAATTAAAAAGCTTATAGATAAAAATCTTCGTAAAAAATTTTCTTCTAAAAATTTACCAGAAGAGTTTAGAGTTGGATGTATTGAAGCATCTTGGATAACCTACTCTATGAATAGAGAGGCAGGAAGAGGTAAAATTGTTAGCTGGATTTTGGCTTGGGGAGTTATGACAAGATTTTTATATTGGAAGATAATCGGGCAAAACAAAGTATCTAAATTAAACTCCTATATTCGAAAAACCGTTAAGCACCCTATATTATTTACTTTAAGCTCAATGCTAATATTTGTCGTCATAACATTAATACCTTTTTTATTAGGATACGCTTCATTAAAAGCCGGTGGATTTAGTGCTTCAGAATTTGCAAAGGCTAGATTTAGTGGATTATTTGGTGCATTAGGAATACCTAACAGCGATGCTGCACTACAATATCTTGCTGATAAATCATATACTCCATTAGCAATAGGGGCTATGGTTTCAGGTATATTTTTAGGCTTTATATCTATTATAAAGGGATGGTTATTAAGTATCTTATTTATGCTCAATACAACTAGAAGTAATAAAGCTGAAGATATAGTAGATGTTGGCGGCGATTTACTAAAGTAAAAAAAAAATACAACCCCGAAAGGGGCTGTATTTTTTATATTATTATCAATAAACTTAGTTACTAGAAGTCTCCTGAGCATAGATATTGTCAGAAAGGGTAATACCAGCACTTCTAGTGCTCTGAACAAGAGTTCTAGCATAAGATTCAGCAGCAGTTCCTGTAAGCATCTGATCAAAGCTGAACGAAATTGAATGCTCAACCTTATCATGATTTGTAACATCCGATCCAAATTTATCAGTAGGAATACTAAGTGGGAAAACACCAGTAAATACAGCTGCAAACTGAACTGTTAATCCATCAGGAAGAGTAGTCGCATAAACTGCTTTACCCTTATAAGCGCCCTGAGAATATGTATTCTGAGCTGAGGGGTCAGAGATACCATAAAGAACATTCCTGAAGATGGTAACCCATCTACCCATAATCTGAGTAATAGGTAATCCGGCCATTTCAGTAAAGGTGCAATCAAACGTCTGCTGATTCAATGTAACTAATCCAGGAACTTCCCATTTCATACCATTTAAACCAGTATACTCAATAGCCTGAACAGTATAATTTGGAATGGTAACTGACTGACAAACAGTCGTTAAGAACTGGCCAACTTCCTGTCCAATTGTATCCGGTGGGAAGAAGTAGACAAAATGATATCCTGTAGTATATGGATCAATAAATGTCTTTTCTCCACCGAACATTCTCCTCATTCTATCTGAGTAATTATATTTGTTGAAACCTAAATTATTTATAAAAGGATTAATAGGCATATTTTATATTTTCACCTTCCCTTATATATTACTGAACATTAAGAGAAACATTAATAATTTCAATAACACCAGTAACCTTAAGGTTAATATCAACCTGGCACTGATTATTTCTCTTCTGATATTCTGTAGCAGTAACACTGACTGAGAAGCTTTCTAAAGCTCTCTGAGACTGGAGCTCTGATAAGAAATTATTAACAGAGTTCTTAATAAGAGCATACGTATACTCATCATTAAACTCATAAACATACTGCTTAAGATTTCTTTCAAGAGTTCTCTGGATATACTGTAAGCAAAGAACGACATGAACATTTTTAAGAGCTGATGGAGTCTGCTGGGTAGTCCAATTACCCCAAAGAACATCTCCGCCATTGGTAAATCTAACAATAGGATTCAGCTCATCATCTTTAAATTGGTCTCTATAACCACCCTGTAAGAGATATCTATACTGCTGAATACTTGTAGACACTGCGCCTCTACGTAAACCAGCAAATGCCCAGAATATATCATAATCTCTGGCTGTTCTGACCATTAAATCAGTAACATGATATATAGGAGTCATCCAAATATTCTTACCAGTATAGGCATCGTAGATCTTAGTATAAGGCTCATATAATGCAGCTCTATAATTACTCCAGTTATGATCAGTTAATCTCTTAGTAATAGCGTCCTTAGCATTTTTATTACCACTTTCAGTATAGATACCATTATCAAGAATACCAAAGCAGGTATCTCTCTTATTGCACAATTCTATAATAGCATCTTTAACTGCAGTTGGATAACCTGCATCAAACACTACGCTGATATCAAAGTCCTCAGTATCAGTAATGAATCCATTTGATAAAGCTTCCTCAGAACTTACATCTACTTCAGGATTAGTAAGCACACCTGTGTAAGCCTTAATCATAGGACCCGTCATTTTATTCCAGTCTAAAGCACCTGATTTAGTATAGATAGCACCATCAGAACCACCAGATAAATATTCAATATCAGCCATAGCTAATTCATCATAGCTATTAGAAACTACTGTAATATTACCATCAGCATCCTCTTCTTCTGTATCTTCACTAATCATTATATTATCATTAACTTTGCATCTAAGATACTCAGAATATCTATCAAGAACATCTTCAATAAATAAAGAAGCACCAGAAGAATCTGTGGCATTTCTATCAAAAGAAACAATAAATGATTCAACTAATGAAGGATAAGCTGAATCTTTACTCTTAGTATAGATATCAAGAACAAAAGCGCCATCATAAGACTTTCTAGCCTTAGTAATCTTATAACCAATATTATTATAGTATTCTCCTCTACCATAAGGATAAAGAACCATATCAACAGTCCCATTACTAAGTGGATAGTCCATTTCGGCAACTGAATGGAACTCACTTAACTCTGAATCAACAAAGCTATAATTATTAGTAGTTTCTGTAGTTTCAACAATAGTTATAGCTTTAGCTTCAGAATCATCAATAGAAGTTTCAGGATCAGTTGAATCATATTCAATTACATCAAAATTAGCTGTAGATGAATATGCCTGAGAAAGATCTTCAAAAACTGAATTACTAACCTGAATAACCTCAGTATTAACAAAATTACCAGCAAAGGATTTACCAGTAAATTTAAATCCAACCATTTCAACACTGGATGAAGAAGGATTCATTGAAGTTACAACAGTTTCTCCGCCAGCTCTATCAGAACCAGTTGATTTTTCAGATTCAGATCTAGCTCCATATAACTTAACTGTAGGATCAATAGTATAATTGATACTAACAGCTTCAGGAATAATTAATGAGCTACCTTCATTTTCAGAAATAATTTCATCTAAACTCTTTGAAGCTAAATCTTCCTGAGAAACTAACACACCCTTAGTAGTATCAACTTCCTTAATTTCAGTTTTATTACCAGCTTCATCAACTTCATATCTGGTAACAACTGTAGTAGGATTAGCTGAAAGCTTTAAAGCCTTAAATGCATAAGTTGCATCATCAGGAAGAACTCTCATAACATAAAGATTACTAAGAGTCTTTAAATACTGAAGGGCAACATATCCGCCTTGGCCAAATCTGGAGCTATCAGGGCTACCATAAGTTCTGATAAAATCAGATGCTGAAGTTGTTAATCTGGGGGTGTTATCAGGACCCTTTTCACTATTAATGCAAATAAAACCAATAAGATTACTTGATAATGCCTCTACATACTGAGAATTATCAACTATCTTAACTCTAACACCAGGCCAGCCACTACTTATACTAGAAGCCATGGTCTATACCATCTCCTTGTAAATAAATGTTTGCTGCTAAATATAAAAAAGTCTCTTCCACAACATGTAAAATATTAATGGAAGAGACTTTTTAAACTTAAGTTAATAAAGCAATACCCCTTGCAGCTAACATTTGTAAATCTTCTACAGATTTCAACTTTTTATATTCATAAACACCACATCCAAGAGTTACTGCTAATACTTCAGAGGTATTATATAATTCTGAAAAAGGAGGACATGGGTATTTATGTTTAACTCCTTCATCACTATCATCAACCATTATACCCATATAAGGCGCAGTATGATAATATGCACTAGTTAAACTTCTTAAATTTAAACAATTAAAATCTTGAATATCCATAAAATGAGAATCATGTCTCAATACTAAAGTAGTATTATTTCTAAAGCATCTGTTAAAATCTTGTAAGAATTTGATATAGAATTTATCATAATATTCTAGCTCAAATTGGGATAATCCTGATTCTGATAGTTTCATTTTAATTTGATCTTTCAATTGATTAAACATAAAGTCTAATTTCTTTTCTTGATCTTCACTAAAATGTAAACCTTTATTAGCTACTGCTTCATAGTATTGAAGTATGATTTGAAGATATGGCCTATAAAAAAGTTCTGCAAATTGTTTAGCTGTAACGGTATTAACTCTATTAGAAAAAATATTTTTATCTTTTGGATCTTTAAAAGTATAAAATAACATATAAAAGAATTGTTTATACCAATTTAAAGTAATTGGATTTTTAGCTAAGATACCTCTATTATGAATATTATAAGAATGAATAGCATAATATAATAAGCCAGATAATATATCTGCATATTCTTTCTTAAATATAGATTTAAAGTTATCTTTTTCAGTATTAAAGATATTCATCTTTTTAACTATAGGAGTAGTTATGTCTATAAAACTATAATTAATATATATTTTATTATTCTCTTTATCATAAACTACCGGTAAGTTTCTTTTCATAAAGTTAAAATGCTTAACTTGAATACCTTTATCTAATTGAGCATTTATAGACTCACACAATACTGGTACTAAAAAATCAAATTCTCCAAACTTAGTAACTATATCTTCTATATGCTTATACGCATCAAATAAAAACTTGATCATTAGTATATAATCTCCTCTCTATAATGTATAATATAGGGAGACTACTTTCTGTGTTAGTATACCCTAAGATTTGTTCAAAATTTTTTAAGAATTAGTTTTGTACCAAATACTAAAAATAATCCAGTCACTAGAATTAACTGTATTTATCTAATAGGTTAAAATTTGTATGTATATAATACTATTCGGGAACAGATGGGTCTCAATTCACTATAAAGTGAATCTCCCACAGGAATTCCCAGGCCAAGTCCATGGGGCCAGAAACATATCACTGGAGGTGATGACCATGGAAGTGGAACGCAAGTTCCTCATTGAGGGAGCAGTGCCCTTCTCCCTCAATGTGATTAAGGAGTACGAAATCCTACAGGGTTACGTGCTCCTAGAGGGCAAAAACGAAGCGCGGGTTCGCCGCCGCACTTCGAATGATGGTGAGGAATTCTTCCTTACCATCAAGGCTGGCACCGGCCTGTGTCGAGCGGAAGTCGAGGTGCCAATCACCTCCGCGCAATTTAAGGAGCTAATTAGTGTGGCTGGCGACCGCACCATCAGCAAAACTCGCTACCTGACTGCCGAAGGGTATGAGGTAGACCTGTACCATGGTCGCCTCAACCACCTCAAAGTGGTCGAGGTAGAATTCGGCTCTGAGGCCGAGGCACAGAAGTTCGTGCCTCCGGCCTGGTTCGGGGCCGAGGTGACTGAGGACAAGCGGTATAAAAACCGAGCCCTGGCAATCCAGGGCTAACTCAGTCTAGTTTAATTCCCCTTCCTATGCTCGGGGAGGGGGATTGTTTTTACCCCCACTTAGGGGGAGAAAGGAGGCCATCATGAAGATGGTCAAAATCGCCCTCACAGGTGGTCCTTGTGGGGGAAAGAGCAGTGCCATGGAGTACCTTCGGGATAGACTCCATGGCTGGACCGTAGTTGTCGCACCAGAGGCAGCCACGGAGGTTATCCTGGAAGGGAACTCTCCTGGAACGTTCTCATTCCAGAAGAAGGTGTTCCAGCGCCAGCTTCTGCTTGAGCACCGTGCAATAGAGGAGGCCGCACAGTATGACCGTTCGGTTGTGCTGTGCGACCGCTCCCTCCTGGACCAGATGGCGTATGTTACGTCAGATGAGTTCCGGGAACTCCTTACGATGAGCAACCTTTCGATGGATGAGGTTGTTCGTCGTTATAACGGTTTCATCCATCTAGTATCCGCAGCGGTTGGCACTAACTGTTACACTACCGCTAACAACCCTGCTAGGAAGGGTAATGCGGAAAATGCCATTCGACTGGAACACAAGACTCGAATGGCTTACCACGATGTGCCCGGTGTCATCGTGGTGGATAATTCCACCGGGTTTGAGGGCAAGCTGGCGCGAGTCCTCAAAGCTGTACAGGAGATTATCTCCCGCTCCTAGTACAGCAAAGAAAAAAGAGTAACCCTCCATTATGGTTGCTCTTTTTCTTTTTGGTTCTTGACAGCATAAATCCCTATGCTATAATCATTTCATACCTTAGGGAGGTGATGCAAATGTTTTATGAACTTTGGTGTAATGATGGTGATTATTATCATCTTACTGAAAAGGCTAAACGTGAGCTTGATCAGTATTTAAAAGAAAATAATGTTGCATATAAAAATATCGGTATTGATGTATCTCCAGTTAAACTTTTCGATCACATTCCAAACATTATCGATTTCTATATTGAGGAATATAAAAATGCGAGAAGATGACTACATAGAAAAAGGAGTTCAGGTTAAATTTTTATGGTACGATGGTACTAAATATATACCAATGAAAGATCTTGCATGGATGCATTTCAGCAAGGATCTAAATTGTAATGTATACCATACCATGGCATTCGGATGGCTTACCGAAAATGAAGTTATTTCTTGGAAAGAAATAGAAACCTCTTGACCAACTGAAAATGACGTGGTAAAATATTAGCTAATGATGGAAGGAGGTAGACTTCGTATGAAAACTACTAAAACAGTATCTGTAGTTACTACTATTGAAGATGAATACAAATTTTCTCTTTGTAATTTAGCCGTTGGATTTAAGCAATTGTTTTTTATTGATACCACCGGTTATATTGCAGACAAAGAATATTTTAATTCAATGTATGAGCAACTTAATGAGACTAATAAAGATGTTCTAATATCTACAATTTGTACAATTTTTGATAACTTCTACCATAAGGTAGATATTGACAATTATACTGCTCAAACAGATTATATAGTAGGCCAAGCAATCAAGATTGTGTGTATTTCTCCAGATATGGTATCTATGCCTGTTATTCACATAACTATAAAAACATATACTACTGAGGAAAAATAGATGGACTATTTAAGTATGTTTTTAAAGTTTTTTATTAGCTCTTTTGGGATAGTATTAGGTGGTTTATGCGCAACTATCCTAGTTTTAAAATGCGTAGATTGGTTTTGTCTATATTTAAACTATCGGGATAAGAGGTAAGCTACAATGAAATCTAATCAGATGAATTTCTTTTTATTCACTCTATTGGAAGATATTGACGGTATCAATCCTATGCCAGAATATTATAAAAATATGTGGAATGAGTTCAAACAGCTTTTAACTCAAGAAGAACTGGAAAAGGTATATCTATTTATAAGTACTGCTCCTCTGCATGATTTTCATAATTTTGATTTTAGTAAAATGACTTTACAAGTAAAACTTTATACTGTAAGAGTATCTACATATGATGTTTTGGAACACGTAACTTTTAGTTATATTCTTCATGAAGAAGAATCAGAACAATATGCTTAAGGAGGAAAAAATGATGTCATGGTTTATTAATGGATTTGGACTAGTGTTTGGTATATGCCTTGCAGTATTTGTGTTTTTATGGTTGATGTGTTTTATCAAGTATTTTAGTGAAAAGAAAGCTGAAAAGGAAAATAAAGATTCTAATGTGATTATTAGTGATGATGTGTTTGTTACAAAAGTTAATGATTGCAGTATCATTAACGTTGGGAAGAATACTATTGTAATAGATCGCACTGGCGGTATAACTATTAATAACAAACCGTTTAAGCCTGAGGAAGAAAAACATGACCTGGTTTGTTAATGGCCTTGAGTTAGTGCTTGGGATTGGTTTTGGCATATTTATAATATTATTTTTAATGGCAGTTATTGTTCAATTTGGAGAAGAACGAGAATTAAAAAAGTTAGGAACTAAAGTGTATAGTGATGACCATAGTATTTACATTAATCAAGATGTTTGTGTAAAGAATTTAAAAGGTTGTACATTTATTAAAGTTAAAAATAACTCTATTGTAGTTGATTCAAATGGTAATATTAGTATTAACAATAAACCTATTAATATTGAGGAGGAAAAGTAATATGTTTAACTATGATCCTGAGTCGATGAAGATTAAGATTTGCAAGGAGTGTAAGGGTACTGGTAAGAGTGAAGGTGGAGAAGTTTGTGCTAACTGCAAAGGTACTGGTAGAATTGTAGTTAGAACTAATGCTTCTGAATATCAGATTAGTGATATTGTAAATAATGTTGTTGATTTTGATAAAGATATTATGAAAGTTAAACTGTGTAAGAGTTGTAAGGGACTTGGATTTATGTTTGATAATACTGGTAATAAAATCCCTTGTATTGATTGTGAAGGTACTGGTAGAATCATTAAGTGTGATCCTAAGACTGAACTACTGATGAGTGAAATTGAGGAGTTTAATTAAAATATGAATGACACTGAATCAACTGCATACTGGGTACCTCCTGCTGTAGGAGACTGTACTTATGCAATACAAATTAATGATGAATATAAATCAGCGTTAAAAAAAGATTTTACCTGTAATGAAGAATTCAAAGCGTATAAAGAGTATGTTGATACTAGATTAAGTAATCTAAAAGAGGCTATCAATAACCTTCGGTTTTCTAGTTCTAAAGATCATAATAAAGGAGAAATTCATATGATGAAAAAGATTAAACCTGTGTTGGTATATGGTTTTGCTATCTTTGGTCTGTTTACAGCTGTTAATAATGCAATTCTTATTCCATACAAAGATGATATTTCAAAAGCATATACTTATCTGTCTGAGTCATTTACAGTAAACTTCCTTGGTGTAAAATATCATTCTGAAAACTGGAATACGTATTCTCCTAAACTTAAGGCTAAGGTCTGGGAAAATCTTAACACAGAGGATCGGATTAAGCTTACTGATAAACTTAATACTTATGCTCAGAAAAGCCACGAACTTAGCGATTTTGAAAAGACCTTTAAATAACACACATTAAAAATAAAACTACCCTTTCCTAGATTTTATTCTAGGTTAGGGTAGTTTTATTTTATATTTTATCAAATACAGTGTTTACATAAACATCCAAATCAACATCTTCTGAAAAACCTAAAAAGCTAGTATTAAACAAAGATCCAAGAGAAGTTTTAGCTCTATCAATATCTCTAGGGGTAGGTCTATAGTTCCATACTCTAGATACTGCATTTTTAGTATTAGCTAACAATGAGTCTAAAATGCCAGGTTTTTGAAGTTCTATAGTTTTTCCGTAGGCTACCTGTGTAACAGCAATACTTGTTGGATTTCTCATGCAAAAACAAACAAAAAAGCATAGTATTAGTACAAAAAATGAGAATATTGGATGCTTTTTTATACCTTTATAAACATCCTTAATTATATCACCTACAAACTTAAATCCTTTCCTTATAGTTCTTCCAACAAATTCAAAAATACCACCAAATATACCTTCTGAAAGTAGCCCTAATTTCTGATTATATATTAAATGCTCTGTAAAATTATAAAAATCAACAACTAATTTATTCCCTCTATTTATATCTTCACTATACCTATCATAACTATCAAATTTATCTTCTTCATTATCCCCGCCTAAAAGACCTTTAAAAACTTTATAAAATGCTATAAGAACTAATGCAGAAAGCAATCCGCAAGCAATAGCATTTCCATAGGTTATTCCAGTAAATCCTGGTATACCACTCTCAAGTCCAGGAATTTTTCCAAGCATAGTACTTAACCACTTATATACAGATGCAATAATTCCACCAATTCCTTTTCCTATTTTATTAAATATACCTCCCTCTTTAAATAGACTTTTAATCCATTTACAGAAGTTATCAAAAGTTAATTCTATATTTCCAAATATTCCTTCTTTAACAGCTTCTGTTGCAAATTTTGGATCTGTTTGACCCGTTTTTCCAGTAAAAGTTCCCATTATAAATCTGTATATAGGATCTATAATATTCTTAGTTAAATGAAATCCTTCTGGAGATGCAGCGCCAGAATTAGACGCTGCACTACTAAGTGCTCGAAATAATCCTACTCCTTCTTCCTTTAAATTTCTCACTTTATAATCACATCCACTCTATTAGGTTTATCACCATAAGTAGGATAAATACTGTTCATAGTTTTTCCTATAACAGAACCATTAACATTCATAGGATCAAACTGAGATATTACTTTAAACATACCATCTTTACCAGCAATTAATAACCCACCATGCTCCAAATTATAACTAGAGTAATAAGGAACATTTTTAATCTGGCCTATAACTGCAACAGGAATCTTATGCTTTTCTTTAAACTCTTTTTCAAAATCAGTACTACCGCCTAATATATGAGCAGGATGATAAGATACACATCCTATGACTGAGGGGTCTCCTTCATCTGAAGAAAACACTGCATTACCATTATGAATACAGATACACGTACCTTCTTCAGGCATTTCTTCAATAGAACTATCAGCTGTGAAGTATTCAGCAACATCAGCACACCAGAGAGCTCCAGTAATACCTCTGCTATTAATTTCTACTTTAGTACCAGATTGAGCTTCACTATTATAGGATTTAGAAGGATCCTGGCCGCCAATAGAAATTCTAAATACATCTTTACTAACATCGATATATGCATAATTACTAGTAGCAGCCATAGTTAATCCACCCTTATTCTCAACTGAACCATCATCATCAACAGTACAATCAGTTAATTTAAGATATGGATCTCCTTTTGCAATATCAATGTTCTCAATAACAGTTCCAAATAAAGAAGAATCGTTATTAGCATTCTTTCTGACAAAGTAATCATTATGTGCATCATGATGTTTATTATAAACAAGATCATCCACATAACCTTTATTAGTAATATCATTATCATCTACTGGATATGCATCAATTTTAATATTAGAACTGGCAACATTTTTACCATCTAATCTTAAATAAGTAGTATTAGCCCAAGTAGGTGTATTTTCAACATCTCTTCTAAGATCTTCTAAATTACCATCTTCCCACCAATCATCTAATACACTTTGAGCTGGAGTTCCGGTCCAATTGTCAGTATTAAATTTATAAAGTCTTAACTGATTACTAGGAGTCCAGTTTTCAGCTCTGATTACTTTAATATAAGCAATTGGAACAGGCTGGATATTTCTATAAGTATACTCTAATACGATATAATATTCAGCAGCATTAGTAGGAGTTTCACAAAGTTCTAATACTGAATCAGCAGTCATTTCAATAACCATGTATTGAACGTATGCTGTACCAATAGATACTGTAGCTAAGATTTTATGTAAAGATGCATCAGGTTTAATACTAATATCAAACCCATTAACATACATCTTAAAATTACCAAAAGTTTTAAGTAATTTATTATGGTTATCAGATGTAACTGGAGAATGCGGATCTATATTACGTTCCTGGATTGCATCCCAATCAGTAGTAATTACTGCCATTATCTCACCTCTTTTTAAAACTTAAAGAACCATTCTATAGAGACTTTCTGATAGATGCTCTTATAATAAGTAGGAAATGTTACATGTGAGAACATTACGAAATTAGTATTATCATATGATGTAGTTTCTCCAATAAACATACCTGCTTCATTAACATATTTATCAGTTAAATCTTTATAGTCTAAAGTCATAGTTAATTTAGCTGTAAGATTAGAAGGAAATGATACTGAATCAATTAACTTAAATCTATTATCTACTGAGCAATACTGTCCGCCAGTATTACCAAATACTTCTGGATTAAATAAGTTATCATCAGTATCAGTAGGCCATATAGGAATAAATGGTGCATCAACAGCACATCCCCCACTACCCATACTAAACCATCCTGGGGTCCAAGTATAAGAATTAATATCTTGAGTTAAAGGCATTCCAAACATCTTCTGCATTAACCAAGATCTTCCATTAATAACTATATGATTATCTTTATCAACTATAACTTTTCCGGTATCTACTTCTTTCATAGTAAAATGTCCTTTTATACCAAAAGAATCATTTACTTTAACATTATCTGTAAAAGATAATAGTTTCTTTTTATTAAAATTCAAAGGAAGCTTTCCCTCCTCTTTCTATTATATTATGTATAATGTTTTATCCTGCACTCATATGTAAATTTTGGCAAAACTGCTTTACAATGTGCAGGTAAGTATATTAATACTCTAATAAAATTATGGTATCCATCTATTAAAGGTATTTCTTCTCTCGTAAGGTCCTGATTAGAATTTAACTTCTTCCAAATTGGATTCTGTGACATATCATTAACTGGAGGTTTATTCCCTCTAAATATATCATTAACCTTAGGTATCTTCATTCTAGTATATTTAATTACAGATACTTCTTCTGGATTAATAACATACTCACCTTCAAATCTTTCTCCAATAACAGTATAGGTAAATTCTGAAGTAAATCCATGGTATATATCATCTAATAAAACTAACATCTTAGTTCTACTGATATTTTCATCAATATCCTGTTTAACAGTTTTAATATTAGTTAGTCTATACTGATCTTTAGAATTATATTGTTTAGTAATTAAAACTAAATCTCTATCTAATAGATTTTCTATAGTACCAGTTACAAAGTCATATGCTAAAGAATCATACTTGCTTAAAGTAGTATATAATATAGATGGATAAATTTCTACAGGAATATCATCCGTATTAATACCAACTTCTTGTTCTTGACTATCAACTATTACATTAAAATCTTCAAAGATATCTTTATCAAACTTATCAGTATACCAAAGTTTTTCATCAATTCTATGATTATATCTCCACTCATCAATTAACTGATATGTAATTCCAGGATTGTCTTCATCATCTGGACTACCACCAAAATAAAAATCTTCAGTAATCTTTTTCATTTGGTCATAGTTATTAGGTCTATAATCATAGGGATTATCAAAATTCCATTCATATACATCTGTATAGATTTGTTGAGTTAAATTATAGGTTAACTGATCTCCTACAGACATTGTATCAGATATATCAGAACCAAATCTAATAATTGGTGCCAAATCAATCATTCTAGCATGATATGGTTTAAGATAGTTTACTATTAACTTAGTATAACTACTGTATAAATTAGTTAAAGTACCTAATAACTTTAATGGAAAGGTTTGCCTGGTATACTGATATAAAATTTGTTCAAATGATGTTAAGAAAGTTAAATAAAATTGATTTGCCTGTATTATAACTGAATTTATATTTAATAATCCATCTTTATATGATTCATCCGCAGGTTCAGCATCATACATAGTAGCAACTGGTTTAGAATCAAACAAATACTTTAACTTAGTTGGAACAGAAACATTCTTAGCTTCATTAGCAGCTAATTTAGCAAAGTTATCTATTTTACTTTTACAATAATTATAAAAATCTTGGTTTTCATTATATAAAAGTATACCTGATGATAAGTATTGGCCAAATGAATTAAGAGCATCCGTACCATCTAAGAAATAGTTATGATATTTTGTACCATTTCTATAGAACATTTTCTTAAATACTTCAAATCTAGCATACTTATCTTTATAAGAAGCTGCTGTAGCACTTAAATGATCATATATTTTTAATGCTTTAGGAATATCTATGACAGGATTGGTGACAACTCTATTCCATCCAATAATACCATCGCCATATAAGATGTTCAAAGTGTAATTAAGATATTTAGGATATCCATACCATGAACCAGCCTCTCCATAGATATTACAAAATGCATAAAGATACCCTAGTACCAAATCTCTGAAACTAACTCTCTCACCATATCCATCAATTGTGTATAACTTCGTTTCTTCACCAAAAGCATTAAGCCTTTCAGAATATTGTCTTACTATGTCCATAGCTATAGCTATTTTGTTCATAGTATGCTTATCAGATAAAGAACTTATTGTAAAATAAGATGTCTGTACTGGAAGTGAATTAAATATATTCTGTCACCTCCCCCTTTCAAAAGTCTATATTATTCTATAAATAAATGTGTAAATACTGTGAGATCTGTTTAAACTTCTTATCTCCTAACTCTTTAAACTTCTCATTACACCATTTAATAGCATCTTTTGGCCCAGTAAATTCTTCTGGATCAGCATCAAATATTGCTTCATCAAGTCTTTTATTTTTTTGGATACTAGATGCCTGTGGAGTTATGTATGCAGAGGTTTCAGAATACTTTTTATTCTTAGGTATAAGTTTATAGGTTCTCAAGGATTCTCATCCTCCTCAGGTGTAGTATCTTCTTCTTGAACTAAAGTTAATAATGACCTATTAAATATCCTTCTCAATTCTTCATCAGTAACTGTCCACAGAATATCATCTAAATCTTCTACTTTGATTGGGTATACATCTACAGTTTGACCAGATATTCCATGACTTCTATATGTTGTATGTGGAGCTAATACAAATTCTCCATCCAAAGAGTTTAACTCATATTCATCTATCTGATATGAATTAAAGCCTATGTGTGATAATAGAATAGTAAGAAGTTCTGTAGTACCTTTTAATCTAATATTTCTATAGATATGTTGTGCTAATTCTATCTTAATTGGTGTTTCAAATATTCTATGAATTAAGAAACCATATGAATCTAAGAAATCATTAATAACTGAAGTTTCTTGTTGTGCAATATCAGTTATATAAAGTCTACCTTCTATAATTGTATCAAATATCGAAAATAAATCTATTAATACATTTATAAGTTCTTCATATCTAGTATTATCTTCATCATCTGAAGTATATACTGACTGATATATAACTGATCTAAAATACGGTTCTATTTTATTTCTAGATTCGAGATATCTAGATTTAATAACTGGATCATTAACTTTAGTAAAATCTAAATCTTTAGACGCAGTTATTAGTTCTTTAAATAGTTTTATAGGAACTCTTCTGCTTAAAAGCTTCTTTTCAACATTATGTAATGTTTCTTCACAAATATTTTCTCTGATATTGACACTCATTCTAATACCACCTTATGATTCTCAATATCTAATAATTCTTTATTGATTTGACAATACTCTACCATAGCTTCAAATAGATTAGTAGCAAACATACTATCTGGATATACCATTGGGTTACTACTATAAGTATATTCCGCAATTTCATCAGCTAAATTACAAATAGGACTATTCGGGTATTTATTTATTAAACTTACATTATAAGTATTATTCTTTTGACAATCTAATAAAAAGTTAGTAGCTGCATTAAATTCAGCAGTTTTTTTACCATAAAACATTGACCCTAACAATGTACCTGAACTACCAACTAAAGCTTCAGAATAACCATTCCATAAATTTACCTTAGGATTTAAAACAGAATCTTTGGAAGTAGTACTTACTCTATTTAAAAACTTATGAGTATTATCAAACTGAGTTATCATAGCCCACAATATAAAAATACTGTTTAATGGTATTTTAACATCAAAACCTTCATTTAATAATATCTTTATTGGTGGTGAGATCTTATCATGAGTTGCAATTATAGTTTCTAACTGTGGAAAAGCTATATTATTATAGAAGTGATACCCGATATTATCATGATAATTATCATCATTATTAAGATAATCAATAACCTTATTAAGCCTGGTTATATTTCTATTATAGTTTTCAGCATTAAAAGTACTATAGATTCTTTTAGTGAATTCATCGTATTGGTATTCTTGAGTAAGAACATTTTCTTTTTCAAAATTATAATTAAACATTTCTTGTTTTAACTGACACTGATAATATGTTATATCAAAAGTACCTGATTTAGTTATATTAGTAACCACCCAAGTAGAATAGTCATTAGATATTTTAAAGATAACTCTATCTCCAGGATGTGGATGTAATCCACAAACAGTATCAATAACAATACTGGTTTGTTGGTCCATATAGTTTAATCCTTTTTCAGAACTATTTAAAGCATGTGGTGTAGCATTTTGGGAGAACAATACTGCTAGATTATGTATCTTAGAATACTTTAAACCTGTTAACTTACCATCAGGTCTATATGTTGACATATAATTTTGATCATACACTGATTCATCTTTATCTAAATGGTAATACGTACAATCTATAACAACATGCTCTTTAGCATACTGTTCATAAGTTAACTTTTTATATTCTTCAACATAATCTCTTCGTCTAATAATAGTCTGGTGTAATGATGATATGGTATTGTCACCTCCGTTAAATATATAAAAATATAGAGAGCCAGTCACCCTGTAATTTTAGTGTGAATGACCCTCTATATTTGTTCAAGAAAAATTACTATTCTTTACTAGATACAATAATTGAACACAATAGGAATCCAAAAACTGCACCAGCAATAAATTTAATCATTTTACTGAAAAGAATACTAGATAAATGATATAACCAATTGCACCAATAGTTGTTCCAATGAAGAAACTCATCCAAGATTTAAACTGTTTAAGCTTATTTTCACAAGTTTTAAGTTCTTCTTTTCTGCATTCATACGCTGTTCTAAGTTCATCATAAGTAATCTTATAATTGCAAAGCTCATTCTGAACTGTAAGATACTTAGTATTTGATTTTTCTTTTTCATATGCCTTAACTTCTTTAAGAGTTTTAAGTTCAGTTTCAAGCAGATCATTCTTATACACAACTCGCTCATAATCATTTTTAACTGCATTAAAACAATTATATTTCCTAAATATCTCATTAAATGCAATCAATTCATCAGTACCAATATTCTCATCAAAGGGAATTTCAAAAGTTTTAAGAACTTGTTTTATAATCTCTTTCTTATCTTCCTTAACATAATTTTTAATATCAAATTTCTTATTAATATAGTTTTTCAACCATTCAAAAGTACATCTATCATCAATAGTAAGCTCTTCATCTTTTACTTTAAAGATAAGTGGAAGTACTTCTCTATAAATATCTGTAGTTAATCTATCCGCATCCACATAATCATCATAATTACCTGGACTCCAATAGAAATTATTTCTTAAATAATAAAAACTATCTAAAAACTTTGAGAATACATCTGAGACAGATAGATCCAATTTACAATTATGTACTGTAACTTCATTAGTATCCGGTATATCCGACAAATCCAACATAACCGAAAGTTCAAGTAAAGCTGATTCAAATTTCTTAAAGTCTTCAGTTTCTATTTCTTCTTTTGGAACATCTATTTCAAAGCCACCATACTTATCAAGATACTTATAGTACTTACTAGCTACAATAGTATGCCAATTCAGCTCAAACTCATCAATTTTTTCTTTGTCTAAAGTATTCATAATATTAATCCTCCTCAGGATAATATACGTTAATATTTACTTTAAATCCATTCTTCTCAAACTCTTCTTTTGAAAAAGCACACATAATGTACTCCTCAATATCTCGAAGTTTATTAATCAATGTACACTTAATAAGCACTGATTCAGGAACATACTCGGCAAATATATCAGCGACATAATATTCAGCATCCCATAGTTTAGATATGGGTTTTTCTTCCCAATAAACTGGGATTAAAACCAATTCATCTGAAGTTTCATCTACAATTCCTCTGTGATATAAATCCCTATCTACACAATAATCATATAAAGCATCATATTGAACATTCTCTTCTACATTACAATTAATAGATGTGATCCCTAAGTTCTTAAGAAGATCAAAATAAAACTTCTTCTCTCTAAATATTTGAGACAATTCTAACACCAAGCCTTTCTAATTGATTTTTAGTAAGGGCCATTTCATATTTCAAGGTTGCTGTTGTTCCATCACCTGTTTGATCCCAGAACTTAAAGTATGCAATATTAGTATCCTTAAAATACGTAAAAGAAACCATACTAGCAAAGTCTTTAGACGCATCATAGCACATAGTTTCTAATCTAAGGTTTGCTTGCATACTCCATTCTCTAAGGTGAACATCATTACAATAATCATGACCACCATAAAACCTATAGCCACAATTATACTTATCATTAAGCTCAATCATAGTTAAACTCGTATTTTTAATATAGATCTTAAATCTTTCTGTATCAGTTGCATCAGGAGGGCATTTTTGTTGACCAGGAAGAGTTAAGTCCACATCTATCTTAAGATGGCTTTGACTAGGTTCAAAGTGGTTCTCAATAAATCTTTTAGTCAAAGCATATAGAAGTTTTTCTTCGGGGTCTAGATTAGTTTTACAATAGATATATACTACTTCATCTTTAAGGTCATATTCAAATCTAAGATCCTTCATATACTCATCATCAGTATCTTCTTCACCAGTCTTTGCATCAAATAACTTATCCTGAATATGATACACATCTGAAGTAACTTTATCATAGCATATTCGTGGCGGATTATATGTATTCTCAATATGAAACTTAATTGTTCTATCTGAAATACCACAATTAGTTAATACATAGTAAACTTGTTCTTTATCCATTTTATTTAGTCCTTATAAGCAAACATCACACTAACACCATGGTACTTCTCAAGATCAAATTTGTTAACACAGCCTAAGTACATATAATGATCATCATTATCATTAGTGCTAAACCATACATGAATTAGATTATAATCTTCATCGTATTTAACACCAACTTTGCCAACAAATTTGTCTTCTCTATGAAGTTTATCCCCTTTATTAACCACTGTAAAATGCTTACAATGAATCAATGGATTATCTTTACAAGATTCCTTTACTTCATAATCTTCAATAGTATAAACATCTTCTGGGTGAAGTTTAAGATGCTCATTATAATCAAATACCTTAGTGCTAATATTATCCATAAAAGCCTCTGACCAAGCAGACTCATCTTTGAAATGCTGTTTAAATACAATTACACCATGAGTAGGCTGAGTAACAACTGCAAGAAGCTTAATGCATGCAAACTTATTCATATAAATTAATCCCCCTTAGTTGCTTGATTCCAAAATTTAATTGCTTCTTCAATGGTATCACATCTAGGTCCGGTAGCTAAACAATAAGGATTATCACAAACTACAAAATATTTACCTTTTTCTTTAGCTACTCCTTCAGCACAACTTTTACAAAAAGGGCAAGTGTTTAGCCCTTCATTACCGTTTACAAATTCATAATCCACAGTATATCACCTAATAAATAAACTCATCTTGATATTTAATTAACAGTTCCATTCCTTCTTTAATAATCTTTTTATCTTGGTTTGGCATATTATATTCATCACAAAAATACTTTTCTTTAAGTTCTAATGCTTTGATCATCTTACCCAGAATAGTTCCCCATTCTCTTCTAGATTCTTCTTTAGGTTTTTCCTCATATCCAGTCCAGATATATGATTCACTTCCAAGACTTTCAATTTTTTTAATAAACTCTCCATTCTCATCTTTCTTACGACTAATATCATACGGACAAGTTTTATCTAAACAAGCTGAACAGGATTTCATATGTTTAAGACCACTAATAAGATATTGTCTAATATTATGACTAAAATCTAGTAATCCTTCAAAGCTTTTATCATCATATTCAAATCTAGCAGCTTTTCTATATCTTTCATCAACTTTCTTGAGATCTTTATTTAAACTTTCGAGTTCAGCTTCAATTTTTTGTTTATACTCTTTATGTGATTTTTTAGCTTGCCAGAGTCTCCAAGTTAAAATCTTAATCTTCTTTTCTTCAGGAGTATCTTCTGGAGTAGGTATAAGATTCTCTTTCTCATACCAGTTAAACTTATTATCTTTAAGTCTGTCCAATTCTTCTCTAAGCATCTTATTCTCATTAATTAAAGATAAACCCCATCCTAATACTGTTTTAATTACATTAATGGGCTCTTCTTTTTTTAACTCCTCAAGATTCAATTCTTTAACTGGCATCTCGTGCTTCCTCCCTGAAATTAATCTTAATAATAAACCCATACTTACTCAATTCATCTAACTTAAAAATAGCTAAAAGCCTATATGCGGGATAATCGATCAAATGCTCTGTTGCATATAAATCTAATGAAGAATCTTCATTATGATATCCTAAAAATATGATAAGTAAATTATCAACATCACAGGCCGCAATCATATTATCTAAATACTTTTCCGTAGTATTACTATTGGTATCAAGTTTAGTTAAATCACTATATCTATAAAATGGAGCATCATCCGTTTCATAAAGATCATAAATATCGCCACTTAAATACTTATCCCAATGATACTCATTAGCATTTAAGCTTTTATAAATATTAGGATTAAACTCTAAAGTAGTTTTACCAATTTCTTTTAAGAATCTAATTAGATCATCTTTATTCATTTCCAAACCTCTTAACACACTGATTTGGATAAATTCTCCAACAGTAGAAAGTTTCATCTCTTACTGTAATCATCTTAGGCCCAATACTATAAACTACTGCCTTAACTAAAGTAGGCCTATATACCCCAAGCCTTTCATCATAAACTTTTTGAATAGCCATAACCTTATCACCAATAGTAAGTTCAAATCCAGAAGAATCCTTAGTATAGATCATAGTATTATTACTCCTTCCAAAAAAACTTGATTAGACAATACAAAGTCGCTACGAGCAGAATATAAAATATTATAAAGATATAATCAACATCTCCATAAGGAGTCATGATATCAAATGTTTGTCTCCCCACTGTCAATGGTTTCATCTTCCTTTACCTCCTCAGTATCTTCTACATTCTCTTTGGTAGCCTCTTCATCAGTAGTAACTGTAAACACAGGTTTTTCAGTCCAAGCCATAACATACTTATCATTAATAATATCTTCAAGCATCTTAACAAACTCATTCAGCATATTTGAAAGCTTGTCTTTAACTGCTTTACTATAATTGTCCTCATTATCAACACTAATATTACAAGCAAAATTAACTCGCCTAAACAGCTGGAAAATACCTGAAGTAATCAAAAATGAATTTACCCATTTCTTACTACAAATATAATCAATATCTTCTTCTTTATATGAAGTAACCATAAAATTAATATTAACTACTGGTACTTTTTCTTTATCCTTAAAAGTTTCTTCATCCGGAATAATAGAAACGGACATAATGTCTGTCATCTCATCAGGATTTTCATTATTTCTACCAGTAATGCCAATCTTTACAGAAAAAATATCAATCTTCATTCTTATTTTCCTCCTCAATAACTTTGCCCAAAGGGTCTTTAGTGTATTCAGAATGTACTGTAAGTACTTTTATATCTGGAAATAGATTTACATTAGAGCCAAAAGCTTGGAGTAATAGATCCGGAGTTGTTTTATCTTTTAGCTCATAAGTGATTGTAATGGTTCTAAATCTACTTAAATGATTAACAGGAACTTCTTCTCTATTTTTATTATTCTTATGCCAGGAAAATATATACTTCTCTATATAGGGATAATCTAAATACGTTCTTCTAAGTTTCTTATAAGCCTTTTCATCAAATTCTTTAAGCCATTTTCTATATTCTGGAGTATCTCGATATGCTCTCCATTCATCAGCATCAAAATCTGTTAGTTTTTTCCACTCGTGGTCAGTATCCAAATTACTTAACCTCGTCTACTGGAATATTACCTACAATAGGAATACTACCATTAACATTAAGAATCTTTGGCATATGACCATCCCACTTATCAACTGCTTTTTCCATAAGAACAAGTGGGCTAAGTGTTTTAGTCTTAATAGCCTGAGCTTCACTTTCAAGAATATTCTTCTGCTTAATATACTGCGCAGTAAGAGCTTCTTGTTCAGCTACCTTCTTATTTTCAATAGCTTTGTTGTACTCATCACTAAAATCATGATTAGTAATATAGAACTTCTTAACCACAATACCTGTTCCAGAAGTCTTTTCAATAATAGCAGTCAAAATCTTATGTGAAATCTCTTCTCTAGACTCAACAAATTTTTCAATAGGATAAGATGCACAAACACTATTAATAATCTCATACACTGTTGGTCTGATAACAATCTCTTCAACTTTATTCTTATATGACTTATAGATATCTCCAAGTTTATCCGGATCAAATGCAAATACTAGTGTAGATTCAATTACAATAGTCTGCATATCCTTAGAGCTAATCTCAATCTTAGAATTAAAGTTCCTATCTCTAATACTTACTTTAGTCACTGAATCAATAAATGGGACTTTAAAGTTCAGTCCTTCGGTAATACTATACTGATACCTGCCAAATCTGAAGATCATTCCCATTTCTCCGCTATCAATAATAGTAAATCCACCCATTACAAGAAACAGAATAAACAGCCCAACCAAACCACCAATAGCAAATGAAGATTTAAGTACAAAATTATTTTTAAACATTGTAACTCTCCTCCTATATAGTATTTAAACTAAACATCGTTTTATGTAATAGATGGTCCAGGCGGATAATCATTAGGACCTTCTGAGAATGGATAAGAATATCTTACAGGGAAACCAGGCTTATCTGGTCCTTCTGGAAACTGAGGATAATTAGACTTATTCCCAGAGTTCTTAACTGTGTTTTCTATAAATTGTAATCTAGAATCAATCCTATCAAGAACTTCACACAAATGATTTAACATTTCTGATAAGTTAAAATTGTCATAATTACAAATTTTTCGTTCAGGAATCGGAGTTCTAAAAACCCCATCATGAATAAATACTCCATTACCTAAATCTTTAATAATTCCGTCATCCATTACTTAACTCACCTCCATCAATCTTCATACCATCTAGGCTTGTCAGTATTCTTCTGCAATTTATCAACAAGCTCTTCCAAAAGCCGTCTAATAGCAGTTAGTTCTCTTAAAATATCCATAGTCTGAGCATCAAACATTTTAAATAAACATCTCCTTCTTAATTCGATCTAAACTAATAGGATAATAATGTGTATTCTCAACGCTTACATTATAATACCTATTACCATCCGCCCAACTTCCACCATTACCATATCTTAGATTATGTGTATGACCGTGTATATTAAGATAAGGACATTCTGAAGGCATATAGGTAATTGGTTCATGACTTAGCCACAATCCATTATACATAATTGGATATCTTGAAAACTCTACACCAACATACCTGCCATTACCTAATAGATAATTCCTATCATGATTCCCCTTAACCACAATCATCTCTATCCATAACTCTTCATCAATTAATCTATCGAGTATCTTATATAAATACTCTTCATTACCAAAATCACCCAATATAAAAAATTTAATAGGATTAGCTTGTGTAGGATAATAATCAGTTTTACATGTTTTAAATTTTTCAACAATATTATCTATAAGTTTCTGATTCATTTCATCTACATCTTTAAAAGGCCTATGGTAATACTTAATTATATTCTCATCATCAAAATGAAGGTCTGCAATAAAGAATTCCATCTTAATTAAACCCTACTTTCTGTTTCTTATTCGATTCAAGTTTTTGCTTCGTGATCGAACCAAAACTAACTATATCTGCTATAATACTAAACACTATATACTGTAATATCCAATATAACCCAGTGATAACTATAAAGAAAACCAAATAATAAATAATATCAATCATTGCTTATCAATTACACTAATTGTGCATCCAGTATAAACTGTTTTATATGTTGGCAACACTTCTGGAAAGCTGCTTCCCTTTTTGAATATTTGGATAAATGTATTTGGGGCTGTCCCACTAAAAATAACTATCATCGAAGGAAATGGGGCTGAGTTTTTGCTATTACCAAACTTAAGCCTACCCTTAATAAAAATGATATCTCCCTTTACACAGTACTTATGAAACCATTTAGTGTCAGTTCTAGCTGGGAGAAGAAGTACTCCTACATTATCATCATGCTTATATGCTTCATTATAAGCTTTTTCTACCCATTTACCAATATCCCTTCCATAAGGAGGGTTCATCCAAAAAACCCCATCCCAATCTTGTTTAAGTCCATCCATTTCTTTTGTAAAATACTTTTCACATTTATGATTAGTTTCATCGGCACATACATCCAAAGTAAAATGATAAATACTGTTAAAATAATCAAACAAATCCTGTGGAGTTGCCCATTCATCTGTTTTACTGCTAAACATAACATCTGTATTCATTAATGAATACCTCCCTAATCTTTATAAGAAGATATTACCAGAAAGTAAAATAGTTGTCAAGTAGAAATGTGATGAACTTTGCATATATATTTTATTACTGTGTCATTCTTATTATAAATCTTAAAGGAGCGTGTTATTATGACAATTGTTAATCTCACCCCTCACGAAATCAACATCAAAACTAGTAACGGCATGATTAGTATTCCACCATCTAATCTGCCTCCTGTAAGATTGGTGGAAAAAACTGAAACAAGAAAAACTATCGAAACATCTGAAGGAGAAATTACTGTTAGTGCCAAATACTTTGGGGAAGTAAAGAATCTTCCTTCTTCAGAAGAAGGCAAAGTGTTTGTTGTATCAGCAATCGCAGGAACTGCAATATGGGAGCTTCTTCCAGAAAGAAGAAAAGATGTATTCATTACTGGAGAAGCAATCAGAGATAGCGCTGGGAAGCACATTGGATGTAACGGCCTTTGCTGCTATCCTAAATAAAACTAGGGGACTATTGATAGTCCCCTAGTTTTATTAACATATTTTTATATGTATATTATATTAGCGCTGTTTCAGTTTTAGGGGCAGCGTATTACGGTAAACTCAAGCCGTAAAGTTGAGTAAGGTGAAAGTCTCTCTTACCTAAAGCAGAGAGTCTAGGTCCAACGTAACACGTAACTCAGGGACCGAAAGCACTAGCTGCAAGTGTGCCTACCAGCATGGGCAAAGCAGCGTTGGAAAGATATTCACAGCACCCTAAGGGCGACTTTCCAAACTATTTAATCTTAGGGGTCCAGACTGAAAGGAGGAAAGGGTGTAGTCTGGATTATTCACCAAGGAGGTGAAAGAATGAACGAAGTGAAGTTTATCGTCATCGCGGTCATCGACCGTGAAGACGAAAGCTTCTACTGGGACGTTCGCACATCCAACCCCGCCGAAGCGGAGCTGGAGGTGCGCGTCGTTCTCGCTCAGAAGCCCAGCAGAAAATTGCAGGGCCGATGGATCGAGGACGAAACCGGTCGCGTCCTTCTGTGGTTCAATCCCAAGAGCCACAGATGGGAGCGCTGGTAGCGTCTCCGTAGAGGCGAAAAGAGACCCTGACTGGAAGGGGTTTCTTTTTGCTTACTCTTGAATTAGTTTTGAACAGTAATCTGTATTGATGGCAAATACTCATTACTCCATTCATCAGTAATCAAAACATTTCCACCATTATTTAGTTTTGCATACATATTCAATATAAATACAGACTTATCTTGGATAAATGTACAAGGTAAATTATCCCGATTATTCAATTGAGCTTTAATAAGATTTGCAATTTGACTTTTAATATCTTCATAAACATTGATGTGGCTTTCTTCAGAATAAACGTTTAAATGAGTATCGTCCAGCACATTTATCATAAGTCTGCAATACATAGTATTTAAATCGATACTAAACTCAGTACAGATTTTTTCTGCAATCCACGGAACCACATCATATAAATTATTTGATTCAACAACATATTCATCACTTTTCCAGCGGCTAATTTCAATACTTTTATACCCACAATACCTAGTAACTGTTGCAGTAATTTTCATAATCTACTCCTCCTATTGTTTAAATATCAGTATCTTCAAGTCTTTCTTCAAACTTACTAACATTTTCATACTTATCCACAGAGATATCTACATTATTAATAACTTTAGGGTTAACTACTTCGTTAGGATAGTTCAGCATTCTGTAAGTAGGATAGTCAATATATACTGGGAATTTAACATTATCCTGGCCCATTCTGTTTTTATCAATAATACAATAGACAGGTTCAATAGTATCTAAAGTGTTCTTAAACTGATCATGTTCATCATAGAAGTCTTTATCAATTTTTTCTTCAGAGAATTCTTCTTGAACACTCAGATCAGTTTCTTCTTTAGACTTAAAGTTAAAGATAGCGAAAAAGTCAACATTTTCTCTTTTTCTAATTGACCCAGCAATATTTCCACCATTCATATTAAATTCAGAACTATTACCTTTACCCTTATTCTTATAAGTATCTCTGTTAAGCTGAGTAACCGTTACAATAGGAATATTAAGGCTAATAGATAGGGATTTAAGTTCATCTACAATATAGCCTAAATCCCTCCATTCTTGATCTGATTTAGAAGCATTTACAGCAGACATTTTATCTGCATAATCTACAAACAGAATATCTACTTTAGTACCAGTACTTCTTTCAATATCGGTAATAATGGTTTGGATATCATAGATATCAATACTTTTAGCAGGTCTATAAGTAATATTAATTCTAGTATTATCTGGATTAAAGACTTCTTTAATCTGATAATCATACTCTTCTTTAGTAAGAACTTTATTATTAAAGTTGTTCTCAATTTCAACAATAGATTGACCTAAAGCACAACATACAAATCTATCACCAGTCTCTTTAGTACTATTTTCAAGAGATACATAAAGTACTGTATGCTTATTAGAATCCTCTTTATATTTTTCATCAAGAAACAACTTAGCTCTATAAGCAAAATTAACTAGTACTAGAGATTTTCCTCCACCTGAAATTCCACCAAACATATAAATTCTTTGATTCTGGAATCCACCCTGAAGGATCTTATCAAACATCTTATAACCAGTACTAATCTTAGTTACTTCATTGTTATTAGTAATAAGGTCTGTAATAGTTACTGTAGACAAATCTAATGAATTAGCGGCATCATAAGTGTAAGACTGAACATCAAGTAAAGCATTTCCTAAAATAGTATGGAGTTTAGTAACAAGTTCATTCCAAGAATTACATTCAAGATATCCATTATTAATAAATTTCTTCAATAGCTCAATTTGCCCCAAAGCATTGAACATACATTTCTTATTAGAAAAACTTGTTTGAATTTCATTAACTACATCAAGAATAAGTTCTTCTTGTTTAGCAATAGATAACGCTTTATTTTTATCTTCAATAGATAGTTCAACATCATTATCAATAAAAGCCTTATACTTCTCTAAAGCAATATCTCCATCAATTACTTTATTATTTAGTGTAAATGATTTAGAGATGTAGGTAAGCATCTTCTGTTGAAGTTTATCCAAAGAAATAAATTCAACATATTGCTGAGATTGCTTATTTTTTACCTTATCAATAAAGGTCTTAAATTCTTTACACAGATATGATGCAGATTTAATTACTAGAGGATCATTCTTTTTACCAAAAACTAATCTGGAATATACCGAAAGAAACTCTTCACCCATAAATTCCTTATCTTTATCCAAAATCTCCCTAAGTTGTACTAACATACTATCCATTTAAACTAACCCTCCTTATATAAAAAAGAAGTGGTACACCTCTCTATATGAGAAGTATACCACTTCGAATGTTTTATGTCAAGCCTTAAAGGTCAACATCCTTAATCACATCACCAACAGGTGCTTCCAGCTTATCCTCAGAAGTATATGATGTGCTAGGATTATCACGCTTAGGGGAATCCAGGAATTTGAAATCATCTGCCATAACCACTGTAATAGTGTTCTTCTTTTCAGGGTTATTTTCATCTTCCCACATTCGAGTTTCAATATGGCCAATAATCATAACATTTCTACCCTTTTTAAGGTATTTAGCCATTCTTTCAGCATTCTTGCCCCAGCACTGAACAAGAGGTGCATCAGTAGCTTCCTTACGTTCAAGCTCTCCACTTTCACCCTTAGTGTAATAGCTTCTATTCACAAAGAGCCTAAAAGAGGTGAAATAACGACCTGATTCATAAACCTTATAAAAAGGATCTGCACCAAGATTTCCACAAAGAATAACCTGATTAAACTGAGCTGCCATTATACATCAATTCCTTTCAATTATTAATTATTGTCTTCAGAAGGAGCTTCTTCAGTTCCATTGTCTTCATCAATTTCAATATCAGCAGCTTCAAGATCATTCCAATCCTGAGCATCAAGATACTGAGAAATATCACTGTCGGGGTCAGTTGGATCATAACCCATATTCACCGCATAAACAATTTCATTATTGATAGTCATCTTCTCTGTAGCTACTGAGAAACCTTCATTAAGTCTGCTAAGAATTCCAGTTCTAAAATCATTCATCATCATACTAATGTCTGAGAAGATTTCTCCAATAAATCTAGCCCTAACTCTATAATACTTAGCAAGAAGTTTTGCTTTAGCTACTTCTTTACCAAACTCTTCATTCCAAGTATCATTAGTTTCTGGATTACACTTTGCTACTGCAAAAAACTTATCTGGAAACTCTTCAAGGAGTTTCTTATCGATAAGGTCAGCAACAAAATTACAATCACCATTCCTATGAACTGCTGTGCAATTATAAACAAAATTAACAAAATCACGATTGCAATTTGTCATAAATGCACACACTACACCTTTGTCCTTATTAATACGATACTCAATCATAGTTTCTGCTCCTTCTTTGTCTGTTATTTTTGCCCTTATTAGGGTCTGCTCGTTTTGACGTATTCTTGTGATAACCCTTATCCTTTTTCTTTTTGGTGTAATCCCAAGAATCCTCATCCAGCTTAAACTTCTTAAGTTCTTTTCCCATACCTAATTGAATCTACTTCGCTCCTTTTTATAAGATTATTTACTACCAACCTATATCATTAGGATCATCAACTTTAATCCCAAAGATATCACAAAAATTAGAAATACGATCATCAACTGCAAATTCTTGCATTTTATTATAATTAATTCTAAACTTAGTTAAATCTAATGTACCATTAGTAGGAATAGTAATACAATCTAACTTACCTTCTTTACCCATTGTACCAGATCGAACTAAATCTGTCAAGCGTCTTTGTGTATCTGAATCAAATTGACCTATATCAATTTCTTCCAAGTCAAATCTATAGCCTCTATCCATTACTCTAAAGGTACTTCCATAAATTGCATTATATACCAACATAGATTTAACTGATCTTGGCAGTCTATCTTGGGCATAGTTTTCTTTATTCCAAGAACTTGGAATAGCACAATAAACTGTACCTGTTTTTAACTGCTCAACATATCTACCTCTATAATCATCAATCTTAGTGGTAAGCTCTTCTTTACTGATTCCTTTCTTAAGGATATGCTCAATAAAATCATTTAACATATCTCTGCTAAATTGAGGATAATCAGATCTTACAACTTCTATACCACTAATACTGATTTTATCCAAAGGCTTTCCTTCTTTGGAAACTAACCAAATAGCATACTTCTTTTTGATTTCCAGAAACAAAGCTCTTCTAATAACAAGTTCCTGTTTAAAATTAAAGTTAAACTTTTTAGCCGAAGATTCTGTAGGAGATGTATTATGCATATTAAGAAGTTCATGAATCATTACATTATTAATATACTGTGCTACAGATTCATTCAATTCAATAACTTTATCTATCTTTTCCTTGTCAGAAATTTCATCATAATCTTTTCCATAAATTGCTTTCAATGCATCGCCATATTTAGTAAAAATTGAATCTGTATTATGAACTAATATGTCATTTGCAAAAAAACAATGATCATCATCTGGCATTTCAATATCATATACATCAATAGGTTCTTCTGGAGTAATCACTTCTATTGATTTAACACTCTCTATCTTCATTTTCCTTCACCACCCATATAATGATTCTATCAGACTCGGCATACTTTGTCAATAATTACACAATATTCTTATTTGTAGGTCCTGTATAGTATGGGCAATACAATACTAATCAGGTATCAATTATACGATATTCTTATTTGTAAGTCCACATGGTAAAACAATTCCACTACTCCAAAAGCTCATAGTTATACGATACCCTTATTTATAAGTAACGTATAGTGAGTATACCAGAACTGAAAGAGCACGTCAAGTTATACGATACTCTTTATTTGTAAGTGTCGTATAGTGCTAAAATACTCATGTTTAAAATGTCTGTTATACGATACCCTTATTTGTAAGTACCGTATAGTAACATCATTAAATTTCATTTTTACATCACTGTTATACGATACCCTTATTTGTAAGTACCGTATAGTATGTGATGGACCATGCAGGAAGAAGATAGCGTTATACGATACCCTTATTTGTAAGTACCGTATAGTGATGATGAGGTAATAGCAGTAATAGTTAGAGTTATACGATACCCTTATTTGTAAGTACCGTATAGTCACCCAAATCAGCATACTCTTTAATATCATGTTATACGATACCCTTATTTGTAAGTACCGTATAGTTCTTTTTTATCGTCTGTTGTATCTTCTTTTGTTATACGATACCCTTATTTGTAAGTACCGTATAGTATCCTATACGCAAACTCTTACAAATACTGAGTTTATTCAATATTCAGTTGTAAAAAACAGCATTTTCCATACGTAAAAACAAATAAAAAGTATCGTATCCGAATAAATCCGGAGGCAGTTAATTTTCATTAACTTTATTTAAATTCACATCGCTGATTCTGATGATCTTATTTAAATGGGTTTGCCAAACTTACCCAAATACATCCCCTGTTTATTTAGGGAATTTAGAATACTTTAGACCTTCAATTACGTCTTTAACTCTCATCCTAACTGGATGAAATGGATGGTATCCAACCCAACTAAAATCTGGAATTGCTTTTCTCATAATACCCATAGCGCCATTTACATCAGCATTCACCAACTTTCCAACCCCAGAAGAAAACAATCCTCTGTGAATTCTTTTACCAAAGTTAGCCTCATCTCTAGTTTCAGGGTCTTCTTTAGTAGCCAAGGGAGCATTTCTAAGATGATCTGTTTTACTAGTATAAGACTCTTCAACAATCTCGAAGCTTATGCCCCTCATTTTACACTTATATTCGAGTTTGTCAAGTAGTTTTTTAAAAGGAAAGTTAACAATAATTTGATTATTTTTATGCCCAGTATTGATCTTCTGCTTCATATCTTTATTCCAACCGCAAATAACTCTACAAATATTATAATGGAGGCAATATCTAACAATATACTTAGTATATGCATCAACGATATAATTTATACGATTAATATGATTCTTTGTCATTGCTTCAATTCTCTTAGTAGTATACTGCTTAGGTCTTTTCTTCCCATTTTCATCAGTAATAACTTCAATCTTATGTTTAAGTTTATCTACCATTAAATGATAAAATCTAATTTTAGATTTCAAAGCATTACCATCAAGGATAACTGGATTAAGTTTATCATCACTAGTAATTATAGTACAAAAATTTCTAATACCCAAATCAATACTAAGATATCGTTTATTATCAAGTTTAGGAACCGATTCATTATACGTATAAATTATTTCAATCTTAAAATATCCTTTTTTAGGAATTATCCTAACTTGGTCAATTCTTTTTCCTTTTACATACTCCGAATTATGTGGCAATTTTTGAAGTGGGATATAAATGCTTTTATTATATCCATCCGTTCCCCTCGGCTTAGGAAACACAAGACTTCTAGTTTTTGAGTTAATTTTAATAGAAGTACCAGAAAAGTATAATGGGCACAGATCTCCTTTTTTATAAAAACCGGGCTTTCTTGGCATTCCTTTATATTTTTCCGGGTGCCTACTCCAATCCCCAAGGGATCTTCCATATGATTTTAAATTTTTAGATAGTAATGTTCTAATTACCTCTGTAGTTGCATCTCTACCTACAAGATTTTTAAGTAGTTCCCAATTACTTTTACCCTCAAGATTTTTAGTATAATACTCACCGTTCTCATCTTGTTCACTGGCATATCTCCTCAAACTCATTACTTTAAAAAAATCATCGACAGGTTTTTCAAAACCAACGTATTCGTCTGGAAACCAAGGAAAAGACTTACCAGTTTCTTTTTTATATTGTTCTCTAACCGGGTCATAAGCTTCTTTAAACTCATAAGCATAGTACAGTGTCTGATTATACAAATTCTTAGCAACAGTACATGCTTCTACAAGCCAATCATATACTTCTTCATTTCCAGGTCTTCTATAAAAGTTAAAACTAGCAGTAAGTTGCATTGCCTTGGTTTCCCCCTCAATTGTCTTTTGTTATAACATAACTATACTATATAAAACATTTATCAAGAGGCTTTATTAAAAACCTTATATCCATTACGAGCTGTCTTATCTTCACATAAGATAATAAATTTAGGATAGCTATTACTATTAAAATAAGTTGCTCTCTTACAGTGCTTACACGATAAGCACTGAATCATCACTGGTGCCTTTTTCCTTATATGGTAGTCCTGAAATTGTGGGCAAAAATTAACGTTTGATGTAACAATCGACCTTGGAAATTCGTTTCTAAAAAATGTCCACTGTCTTGTTAGATCTAATCCATTAAAATTTTTATTTTCTAATATATTCTTAAACTTCTTTTGTTCCATATATTCTATAATGTCAGTCTCTTTTAAAGCATCTAATCCCTCATCAGTTAGATTGTCATAAAACCTATCTACATACCATTTAACTCCGTTTGTAACTCGAAAAGCGTATTCATAAGATCTATCACAAACTAGGTCGCTCTCACCACTTCTATGAATCCAATTGCATGGAATACTGCCGCTTAAGTATGCCTGTTTTAATTCGTCATATGTAGATTCTCTATTTACTTTAGATAAGTCATACTCTACAACATAAAAATTATTAGTATCTATAGATTTAATTAAATCTAGTTTTACATCATCTACTCCATGGGTTACTGTTACTTCAAGATACACGCTACATGGAGAGCTATTAAATCCAAACATTTCCTCATAACTAACATCATAGCATGTCAAATCGGGTCTAATATATTTCCCATTAGCACAATTTAAATTTTTTTCAAGATAACCCTTATTAAATTTATAAAAATTTGATTCTTTAATCCTAATATATGATGTGCCCATACTAAGCGTATTAGGATTTATAATATTACCATTCCAATCAATATCTAATTCAGGCATCCTACATAGGCCTGTTTCCATAATAATCTTTTTCATGCCTAAATGTAAATTAGTCTCTCCATGAACATAAACTGAAGCTGGACATTTACTATTCGGTAAATGTGAAAAATGATGACCAACAATATTACCTTTTTTAGCTACTAAAGGCTCCCCGCATATAGGGCAGATATAATTATGCAACCCAGACACTACTTCAGAAATATTCTTAATGCTACCGTCTATCAAACAATATTCTAACTGAGCCACAGCATATACCCTCTTTTCATTTATAAACTCTAGTTTATAATATATCTAATTATTAAATTTTCTCCTTAGGGCAATCCTTAGTCCTATGCTTTTCAGTGCATTTTCCAAACCAGCACTTAGGACCACAACCAATAATCAACAAAGGAAACTGATTCTGGAAGATAATATAGATCCTATCAGCCAATTCTCTAATACCACTTTGAGCTCTCATACACATTCGCAATTCCATAAAGTGCCTAAGCTCTCTTAGATTCATAGTCATAACCAAAGAAGTCTGAGTAGCATTAGGAAGAATCTCTCTAGCATCTTCTTTAGGAATTCCATCTTCAATATATGCATTATACAAATCAAATGTATCCTTAAGATGCTGTTCAAACAAAGCCTGTGCATGAGGATTATTTTTAATTGATTCTGGGATAGTAAACTCTTCAGGTCGCATCGTAGTATATCTTTGACTTCTCTGAGAATAAGAAGCAATCCTATGACGAACAAGCTGATGGCTAACACTTCTACTAATACCTTCAATAAAAAAGGTAAAATTAGCATGTTCAAGTGGAGATTCATGACCATTTTCCAGAAGCATTTTTACCATCTTGTCTTGATACTCTTTATTTAAACACTTCTCTTTCAATTTGTCAAGAGTCAAATCTGAATAACATGTGGCAGCAGCTAAAGTAATTACAAATTCAGGATCCTCAGTATTACTAATCAAAGTTACATTCATAATCGTCATCATCCCTTCTGATATCATATTTAAAGTCATTACCTAGGTAATCACCATAACTATCATCAAATTCATCAGTTTCTAGCAAAAACTTATCTGATCTAAAATAAACTTCATCTTTAATGCGTTCTTGTTTATCTTCAATAAAAGAGCACAAATATGGGTCATCATCATTAAAATGTCTTACAATTGATTCTAGGATATAATATTGTTTTCTTTGTGAATCATTCATACAATCAATACAAACATCTTCTTCAAAATCTTTTCCAATATCAGATTCATATAATTTAGTAGCCAGTTCAGCAATACTTTCTACAGTTTTCTTATTAAGATCTGTATGTTTTTGAAGTGCATTATCATCAAACTTAGCATATTCATTAAGAACATCTTTTTTAGAAATCATCATTATCACCTCTGCTCATTTGTGAAAAAACATCAGCCATCCCATCATCATAATGACCTTCCAAAAGGTCAATAGCTCTATCAACAGCTTTTTGATCTTTAATATCTCTACTAACTTCAGTTAATACTGCACAAGCTTTTTGAATTATTTCATCATCATATTGATGAGAAGTTATTTCGTGGAAATATTTATTTGATCTACTAACAAATTTAATCAGTGTATTCTCATTAAACTTTTTAGATTTAATTTTAGTAACTGGATCAATAAGGCTTTTATAAACTTTAATAAAAAATTCTTTATCAATAGGGCCTTCTACAATAGGTTCTATAGGTTTATTAAAAGTACCATCTTTCTTTTTCTGCTCAATAATCTGCTCTTCAGTATGATTCTCTAGAATATACTGAATTCTAGCTTCAAGTCTTTTTCTAAGAGTAGGATCTTTAGGAACATTTTCCTGAATAGCTCTAAGAATACAAATCTCTTTAATTTGCTTAGGTAAGTACTTTTTATCTTCAGGCATATTTGGAAGTGTTTCTGGATTCTGAAGATATTCATTTCCTTTAGCAGTCATAGCTCTAATAACTGGTCCTTGGAGTTTAGTAGAGGTTACCTGGGCAATCTGATTAAATTTTCTATAGTGTGACAATACATTACCTTGTGTTACTTGCATTCACATTCCCTGCCTTTTAAAATGATAGACATATTGTCATAAGCAGAATCCAGAATTAATCCCAAATCATGTATATATGCAGCTATACATTCTTCAAAAGCTTTATAGATACTAACTTCTTTTTTACGTTGATCAGATAATTTAAAAAAATTATCCAGTTCAGTTTGATCAAGATTTTTAGGATTCTCAAGAAATCTATTAGCATAATCCACAATATCTTGTATCAATTCTTTTGGGAGATGATCTCTAGTAGTTATAGAAGATTCATTATCTGAATCATAATTACAATATACCCATTCATCAATAACGTCATCTCTGGTTATCAATATAAGTATCTCCTTCTAATATCCTCATTTACCCAATTCTTTCTAAACCAAGTATCATCATCTAAATGAACCTTATCATATTCACACAGCTTATTCCAAATAGATTGGATAATCAACAGCTCTTTCTCAGTCTTACATGGCATAAAATCAAATAGTAATTGTGTCATCGTTCTGTAAGGGGTCGTTCTGTATAAAAGTTAGAAGTATTTTCTGATTTAATAACTCTAACTGCATCATCATAAGTTTTATCTTTAAAGTATTTCTTATATTTTTCCATTTTCTGTTCAAGTTCACCAGGTCTAAGTCTAACTTCTTTTTGATTAACAAATACCTTAGGCTTAAGAGTAGCTCTATCAACTACAATAATATATGATGGAATTTTATCGCTAGGAAGTTTCTGAATAGCTTCTTTCAAAGCTTCATAATGTGCTTTTACTCCAAATTCAGAATATGGTTTATAGATATCCTCAGCAATTCTGCTGTCCATTCCAAAATACATAACATCAAAATGACCTGCACCAGTAACTACTTTTGTTTCAGACATTTAATCATTGCTCCTTTCAATTTTATATAAGGAGTATATCAGAAAATCAAAGCCATGTCAATATAAAAAATCTCTGAGATCAAGAGACCTCAGAGATTTGTTTATTTTCATTAGCATCTTCTTTTTTAGTGGTTGCTTTTTTTCTTTTAGCCTTTGTTACAGGAGCTGCTAATGGTTCTGGTGCTGATTTCATTTTCATTGCTAATTCTTCCATAGTAGGTAATGGCTTTTTAGGCATCTTAGGCTTCTTAGGAGCTTGTCTATCTAAGGCAGCCATTTCAGCTTCCAATTGTTTAACTTGTTCGTCAATACCTACTACCTCAGGAAACATTTCTTCACTAGATTTAGTTCTAGAGATTCCCTTTGGAAGTTTTTCTTCTTCTTTTTTAATAGCATCTTTTTGAGATGTCCAGGTAGGATCGAAAGGATTACTATTCTTAGAAGTAATAGCTCTGACACCAGAAGTAAGTTTTTCTACTGGCTTAGGTGACTCCTCCTCAATACTAAATGATGAGAAATCTTCTACTGGTTCATCCTTAACACTAAGTGTATTAAAATCTAATGGAGATGTAGTAGTAGCTTCAGCTAAAAACTGTTTAAACCTTTTATTCATCAGATCAACTTTTTTAGCCAATTTCATCTGATTAGTAGCTATTACTTTCATAAGCTCCATTATATTTTTTGACACTGAGTTCATCAAAATCACTCAGCTTTCTTTTTCTTAGGAGGTCTACCTCTTTTTCTCTTAACTGGAGCAGGAGGAGTAACCTCTTCCTTAACTTCTTCAACAACAGGTTTTTCAACAGGTTTTTCAACAGGCTTTTCAGCAGGTTGTTCTTTGACCTCTTCAGTCTTAGTCTGCTTACTAGCAGCCTCTGCTTCAAAATCCTCTTTTGTTTTAATTGGAAACTTGTAAATATGTCCTTTATCATTAGTTCCAATCAAAACACTATCATTACTAAGCGGAGCTTCAGCCAAACCCATTCTTCTGCAAATTTCCAAAGCTTCAGCTCTGGTATATTTTTTCAAATTAGCCAATTAGATCTTCCTTTCTATTATAGTTTATTTTTATAAAGTCCAACTCTTTAAAGTATTGGCAAACCAAACTTCACCATTTGGAGTAAACATGTCCACGATATCAACACTATTATTACCAGAAGTACCTGGCTCAATACCATTCATCCAAACAACTGAATCAGGCCAAGTAATCCCTTTAGAAGGATTCTTAATAATCACTTTGATATGCCTTGCTAAAGTACTTCTGTTATTAGTAATTGATGCATCTGTAGGCACATCCAAAATAGATATTGTAACCGAACCAGCTAATACTAAATAAAACATATCATAATTGTTAGTATTCAACTGGATAGAACCCATAGCGTTCTCATCTATAGAACACATTCTAAAGCCAGCAAGTCTATTAATATCTGCTAAGGTAGTAGGTCTGGCATCATTACTAACAGTTAAATTAGCCAATTCATGTGTATGATTTCTAAACTGACTAGCAGACACTTTCTCATTAAGTTCCTGAGTAATCTTTGTCTCCAATTGATTATGGTATCTCTGTAGGTTTTCAAAAGTTACTAAATTATCACTCATAATAATCATTCTCCTTTCCTTATAAGGTGATTAGTTGGTCTGTTACAACTAATTCTGTTGGTTTAATTATAGTTTTAACATTATTTCTCATTACTACCAAACTATGATCTTCAGTTACAGTGACTGTTTTTCCAGATTCAGTAGTAATCTTATACAGTTTCTTATTAGTTTTATGCTTCATCAGATACCTTGGGAAATAAAGTCTGTCATCATATCCAAGTACGCATTTATTAGGATTCTGAATATAATTTTTTCCGAGATAATGCCACACTTTATTATCCGAAGCACACATATCCCAAAGTTCTTTAATAGTTATATTACCTTTACCAGTTCTGATTAAAGAATCTCCAGTAACTGAATCTCCATAAATTACATTTGGTAGAGCTTGTTCTGATTGGTAATCCCAATCAAAAGGAATATCTACATGGTCAAATTTATTAGATTTATTTTGAATCATTTGATTAATGCAATTATTAGCAACTACTGCGGCGATTTTAGCAATTTCTCTACCAGTAGAAGTAATACTTCTGGCAACCTCATAATCATACAATCTGAATCTAATATTGGACTGACCACCATAAAGAGAATTAGTAATGATCTTAACTGTTTTCTGCATAGTATCATATCTGTCAACTAGCATTTGGTCTTTACCAATATTATCCTTCATAAGATCTTTATACTCTTTTCTCTTTTTAATGAGCATATCTACAATATCATAAAGAACTGACTGCTTATCTTCATGCTTCTTAAAGATAGTGCCAATCTGGGTAATAATATACCCATTCTTAAGCATTCTTTCATGAAAACTTTTAGCAGACAATTTATACAATCTCTCAATACCTTGAACTTTCAAATACAAACTTACATCTGTATTGGAATTAACAAATTCTTCTTTATTAAAGATATATTGTCTAGCAGTATCTGTATCAACTTTTCCTACATAGGTATCTGCACTAATGTTATATCTTGCCATAATGTATGGATAAAGAGAAGTAAGATCCAAATCACCCAACCAATCATGTACACCGCTAATTGGTTCTCTAACATAAGCACCCGCAAACTTTTTCTTCTCAATTCCAGCTTTAACAATTTTGGCTACTTTATCTCTATCCATAAGATACTCATAAAGAATCCCATCACAAATATGTAGAGTAGTATAAATACTATCCCATGAGATATTAGCCAACTGGACTATACTAAAATTAAGGTCAATATACTTCAACTTTTCATCCAATTTTCTTACAAGATGAACGTCGTTAATATTGTATGCAATAAACCTTTCAGGTTCTTCCCTAAAGATTTTATCCATGCCATCTTCAGTATCAAGTTTAGTAATACCCAACTCAATTTTAGAAATAGTTCCAAGCTTATAATTCTCTTTTTTACCAAGAGTTCTTTCCTTATAGCATCTTTGATAATCAAGTGCTACAGAATAACCAATATGAGGAATACAATAAGTAACTTCCTCTTCATGTTTATTCATAACTGTTTTATATTCAATTTCAAAAGTTTTATTATGAGCCAGTTTAGGATGTTCAATTCCTAAAAATTCTGCTCTATACTTAATATAAGGTAAATCAAATTCATCACTATTCCACCCAGATACTAGATCTGGATCAAATTCTTTCAATAAACTGAAGAACTTAAGGAACATATCACTTTCTTTATCAAAGATTTCTACATTGAAAATACACTCATCTTTGTAATCAAGATATTCCTTAATTTGTTCAGTATTAATTTTAGCTTTGTTTAAATTATAGACCAAAGTATAATATTTGTCAGTATAATTATCATACAAAGTAATCAAGTTAACGGGAATAACTCTAGCTGACTTCTTAATATCAGCAAAGTCAATAATACCATATCCTTCTTGATACAACTCAATATCAACATAATTTACTCTAAGTTTATAATGACCAAGATTATCTTTGTTTTCTTTTTTCCAAAGATAATTCTTATGAATAGCCAAATTAAAATCTACATTATAAATAGCTTTATAAGAAGATTCTGACTGAATTTGTTCAATAATGTATTTTCTTTTACCATAATGTACCAGTTCACCTTTTAATCCTGCAATATCATGAACATCTAAATAATCATCTTTACCGGTATACATCATAACCATATCATCAGTCTGAGTAATATATCTTTTATCACCAACTCTAATAACATATGCAAATTCCTTATTCACATAGTCTGAATAGAAGTTAAACAGCATAGGCTTAGAATACCCATCAGTTGGCTTAGAATCTTCTTTCTCTTTAGAGCTATACAATTTATATTTACTCTTTTTATTAATAACTACATCAGTTTCTTTCTTTTTAGGTTTTTCTTCAATTTTGGGAAACACGGGTTTAACAGGAATATAATTAAACTTATAAATAGTGTTATACTTCTTATGTACTTTAGCAATATCTTCAATAGAATACTTATACGCATAAGGATTATTGAAAAGCTGATTCAATACAATAGATGTTTCAAAATCTTCTTCAGCTAAACTTAAAATAGAGGAAATCTTAAGAGACTTACATTCCTCTGGAAATGGCACATTTCCTTCAGTAGCTAACCATCTTATATATGTAGTTAGTGGTGAAGCCATCTTAGATTTCCTCCCTTGGATTATTTATTACAAAACTTAATCAATTTATCTACATCATCAATACAGTTCAATTGAACTTGCATACACCCATCAATACTATGGTCATTAATTTCACCATAATACTTTTGTCGTATCTTTCTCATATCAACTGTTTTTTGATAAGAAGAATTCACAATATCGATAAGCATAACTTTCTTATTAGGTTCTTTATTGTAAACTCTTGCAACTCTGCCAATAGCCTGAATAAGACCATTCTTAGCAGTCAATGGAGTAGCAAAAATTAAAGTATTAAGTCTTGGAACATCCATACCTACTTTGAACATTCCTAAAGTAGCTAGGATACATCTTTTATCATAATCTTTATTTTTAACTGTACCATGGACTATGCTAATCTCTTCAGGATATTTGGAGAATTGTGCAATGCTATACAATATATTGATTTGGCTTGAAAGAACTAATGGTTCTCTTCCCTGCTCTAAGCATTTATCTACTATAACCGCAATAGACCGCAAGTACTCTTCTTTTTTAGATAGAAACTTAGCATATTTAGCACTCCAAGCGGAAGCACTACCATACTCTAAATATCTACCATATCCACCCATCTTAATTGGGATATCTAAAAGACCTGCATAAATTGGAAGTACAAACCATTGCCCATCATCATAAATAGTTTTGCCCATATTCCAAATAAGGATTGGCGCTAAGCTATCCCTTCTAATTAGTGTTGCACTCAGACCATACATTCTTTTACTGAATACTGTTTTAGTAGATTCACTAAATTCAGCAGAGGATGCAGTGATATGACATTCATCATAAAAGGTGACTCCAAAGTTTCCGTCATACATCATGTTGAAGAAGTCTTGGTCATCTCTTTTAACTCTAGACAATAATGTTTGAACTGTAGTAAGATAAATAGGTTTATCAATTACTTTTGTCTTAGAATTGAGATACCCGATATCTTCTTCTTTAAGATCAGTGTATCTCAATATGGAGTTTTTCCACTGATCCATGAGGCCGTCTTCTGTAGATACATGAACTACAATAAGAGTACGCTTCTTAATCTTAGTAATACTATTCACAGCCACATAAGTTTTTCCAAATCCGACTCTGGCAGAAACTAATCCATGAACATTTTCTACTATAGCATTAATCGCATTCTCTTGTTGCTCATTCAAAGGTTTAAACTCAGGCTTAAGATTAATTTCAATATCCTCACCATCAGTACTGAGGTCTTCAACATCTTTGACTTGCTTGAAGTAACGTGGAATCCGATAATATTTTTTACCGGATACTTCAATCTCATCAAAACACTTGATGTCTCCTTCATCAGTAGCTATAGTGAGTGTATTTTTATCAAACTCAGTCAAGTCTTCTACATACATACGACCTTTAATAAATGCCATACCACTGCCCCTCCTATCAGATCTGATATAAAGAGTATAGCAGACTAAAAAGAATTTGTCAATATATTCTCATAGAATATAATAATCGTCTTTTTGAATCTCTGGGACTGTTCCATACTTCTTTAAATAGAACTCATAGGTATCCTTAGACAACCTAGTCTCAAACCCATAGAATGTTGGGGTTCTAAAAAACTTTATTCCCTTTAAAGCAGTTGCACTATCTTCCAAATATTCAGTACCAAAGGCATCATATACTTTATTTTTACTTAAAGATAACTCTTCTACTCTTTGACCTAATTCATTTACATAATTTACTAATTCAGTTAAGTCTAATTCTTGTACTTCTTGAGTAGTATCATCCATAATAGCTAAAACCAAGATAAATCAGGATACATACAAGAATAATCCCAATAGTCCACATAGTAATACTATAGATATAATCACTCAGTTTAAAATCACCGTATTCATCTTCTGAGCTACTATCAAAGGCTTCAGCATTATCCAAAATAACAGTCTTAACATAATCATATCTTTGATCTCTTAATCTGGATTCTGCATAATCCTCCTGAATATCATTAGGATCACCATAATACTTAGACAATTTCTTCATAATAAACTGCCTAAACTTTTTACTATAGATAGTGTTCTTTACACCAATTACAAGATCTTTATAAAGATGCTCCATATCTTCTTTAGTAAAAGTATCTTTAATCTTAGCAATTTTACTCATAAGTGCTGTAGTAGATCTTTCTACACCAGTATAATCTTTCATTTCATTAGAAATCTCTTTCCAAGATTTCTCATCTTTAATAATATAATAGAACTTAAGTAGAGTTACTTCTTCTTCAGTCCACAGCTGGTTCTGATTCTTTTCCATACGCATTCAACTCCTCCAAAAGATTTTGGTAAATCAATAATGCCGAAAAAGTAGATAATTTATCTTCTTCGCTTTCATAATCATAACTACTATCAAAGTTATTAATAGTGTTATTCCATCTAATTTTTAAATCATTATCCCAAAATCTTTCATAAAGTTCTTTCCCAAGTTCTTTAGCAATTAATAATACAAAGAACTTTTTCAGATTATTAAACTCAAGATTGTTTTCTTTAAGATATCTAGTAAAGTACGGATTGACATTTAAAGTATTTCCAACAAGTTTAATTTGGGTATTCTTCATTGGCTTAATAAATACTTTGATATAACTTAAATCCCAACCATACTCTTTTTTAGCGACTTTAACTACACTATTAAAAGAGCTATAGATTAATCCAGAAGACTTATAATTGATCATTAGATAACCATCTCGAATCTACTTTAACTTTATCAGTAGAAGGATCATAAGTTACATCTAAGATAAATCCACCTACTGCAGGTACATACGCTCTTCTAATAGTGTATTCATTTGGTTTAACAAAACAACCTGGAGCTACAGCATATTGAACATCACCATAATCATGAAGTTCCATTGCCTGATGAAGATGACCCATAATAAAGATATGACACTTATTATAAGTAGTATCAATTAAACCTTTAAGTTTAGTCATAGGTTCTCCAGAATAATTAGAACCATCACAGTGAACTACTCTAATAATAACACCGTGCTTATTAAAATCTGTATAGTAATCTCCACTATACTTAATATCAAACCTAACTTTAGCCAATTCAATGATAGGATGAATATTATGTTTTTTCATAATATTAACATCATGATTACCAGCTACTATATAAGTAGAGATACCTTCATATTTAGGGTAATTCTTTACAATCCAATTGAACTGCTCCCTATATCCAACTAGATTCTGATCTTTTTCTTGATATGAATATGTAGTACTTCCATCAAAAAGATCTCCAGCATGAATTATTCTGGTAACACCTTCATCCCTACACTTCTTATAAAATCCTTTTAAAGCATCAGCATCAAACCATTTACTACCAATATGTGTATCCGAAATAATACCTAACTTAAAATGAACAATTTCTGTAGTAGAATTACTTACAGGTTCTTTATCAAGAGTAGTTTCGGGGACTGCCTCTTCAATCCAATCTTTAAGCTTAGATTGATCAGGTATATTTTCTGTAGTAGGAGTATTATCTTGTTCATTCTCGTCATGCTCCTTATCATATAAAGAGATGTACTCATCAGATACTCCTAATTTTTTCTTAATCCTTTTAATAGACTTCTTAATAGATTTCTTTCTATTTTTACTGGTCTCCGGATTATTCAATTCATATCTAAGTTCATTCAACCTATTAAATAGAATATCCTCAGATTCAGCTTTTTCTTTCTTCTCTTTTTTAGTCTTAGGAACAGGGTCAATAACTTCAATAATCTTAGGCTCAGTTGTAGTCTTATCAAGGATATTCATTTGCTCTTCAAAAAATTCTTTAGCATGAATAACCTTTACTGGTGTAGATTCAGTATTACCTTCAACCAAATCTAAAACAGCTCTTACTGAAAAACAAGAAGTCTTTTGATCATAGAAAGAGATATGATGTTTAAATTCAATGGCTTTAACAATTTTTTCAGCAATATCTACTGGAACATTAAATAAAATAGCTATATCATTGATACTAACAACAGACCTTGGAGTACTCTTAAGATATTCCATAAATCTACTGTCAATATCTGTATGTGTTACTGAATTCATTTTATGCCTGATAGAATCAGGGCTTCTACTTGGAAAATTTGGATAACTAATTGACCAAATAGAACTAATATACTTAGGGGTTAGTGCATCCTCTTTTGATACCAGATCATTAAAAGATGCTAATACAGAAATTACTTCTACTTCCCATTCAGACCATTTTGTCATTAATTATCAAACCCTTCCAAATTATTTCATAAAGTAATTAATATAAATACCAATAGATATATAGCCAAGAATTACACAACTCATTACTAATGTACCAATTTTCCACAAAGTAAGACTATCTTCCAAATGTCTAATCTGATGATGAAGCTTTGCAATGGTATCTTCCAGATGATCAGTTTTTCTCTTAATCTCAACTGGTGGCTCGATATCTTTATCCTTACCATCATTCATAACCTTTCTAATAGTTTCTGCCATCCAACGAAGTTCTTTTTCTTCTTCAGGAGTAGTAACTGTAATAGGAATTTTTTCACCCAAATGATTCATAGCAGTATCTTCAGCATCATCATTCTTTTTCCTAAAATTCTTACCCTCCACTTCATCCCAAATCCATGATTTCTTATCCTTAATTTTATCATCAAGTCTTTTAAGCTCAATAGGGCCAGTCGAAGTCGAATCTGGGTTTGCTTTAATATCCAAATGAACCTTTGTAACTGGGGGATGATTATTATCAACAATAAACCCATTAGTTACAGTAGCTGTAACTAAGCTATCATCATAAACTTCTTTATAATTATATTGTTCAATACTAGACATAAAAATCCTCCTTAGATATTTAATCTATAGGAGGATTCTAGCACATCTGTAAGTTCTTGTCAATACTGTTTATGCAGATCTTTATATAATCTTTATAATATCTGTGGTTGTACCACTAAATATAAAATACATAATATCTGTTCCTTCAATGTATGTTACCCCATAGCCAATTTCAACATCTCTATACCCCAGGCTATTATGCATAGCTCTCAATCTTCTTAAATCTTTAATATATACATCATATGCTTCATGAAATGTTTGATAAAATACTGGACATACCGATTCAAAATACAATTTGTCTTTGCCTGATGCAGTAAACTTAATTATATTCATTTTATACTCCTTTTATTTAGAAAATGTATTACATCAACGCTCCAACTATATCCATCACGAGTCAACTCTAAAATACATCCTTTCATAGAATCATCCTCAATAGTTAAAACGCAACTAGGATATTCCTCAAAGGAGTTAACGTATTCAATAGCCTCATAAAGAACCTTCAGACTATCACCTTGCGCATAATACTTATCTGAATTTACTACACCTTTAATTGTAATCATTTCAATCCTAAGCTCCTACAAATCATATTAGCAAAATACTCACAACAAGTTTCCTCATTAATAACACTACCTGCACTTCCATTAAGACTATCTAAATAAAGACTATGAAAAGATTTATCATTATTAGCCTTATTATAGATATTTGCCTTGTCTTTCTCTTTCCAATGATTCTTATACAATTCTTTGGCTACCTGATATCCAATAATAAAGGTAAACCATTTCTCTGGAGGCATATCTAAACCAAAGTAATTAAGTACTTCAGTATAATTAGGATTAATATATATTATACCATTTTCCCCCCAAGAAGATGCCCATATCTGGTCCTTTTTCTGAACTGGTTTTCCATTAGTATAATGTGCATTAGAATCTACTACAGGTTTCATATAAGATACATTATACCCAAACTTATTAACTGCATTTATAACATTATTAAAACAATCATTAACTAAAGTATATACATCCTTCATAATATATCCCTCCAAATATTTAAATTATATCGATCTTTATAGATGTTAAAAAATTTAATGTCAATTGATAATTATCATACCTATAGACATAATCTGGCCACGGTGAAGGATAAATTTTAGATATCTTCCGTAATATAATTGATTCATAAAATTTATATTCAAAATTGTTTTGAGCTAAATGCATAGTTGCTAATTGATATGACTCGAATAAGCTGCATATAACCAAATTCACGAAAATTTGACTCCTTTTAAACAAAATTAATCTCTAATCTACTAACTAAATCAGTAGGCAATTCAAAAACATTAATCATACCGTTTTTTATATGCTGATTTAAAATCTCTTCGGTAGTATAGCCTTTACTAAAACCTATAGATTCATAACCAAACTCATTCGATACTTTTTTATACAGTTTTTTTAATTTTAAAGGATAGGTGCTTTTTCCGGAATCATATACTTCTAAACCCGAGTCATATCTTGTAAAGGTATCCCACATGTTTATACCACCTTTATAAAGTCTTTTCTTACATCTTTCTTAATGACATAATCTCTTTCAATAGTCCAGCATTTTCTTTTTTTAAAATACTTATAGCATTTAAATCCTCTAATCATAATACCTATGTCTTTAGTAATGAGACCTTCTCTATGATACAAGTTTCTCCAATCAGTTATCTTCAAATTATAATCGTTATATAATTCATAAACTGAATCAAAATTACTTATAAAGTTCTTAATGCCAAGAAATATAATACTTGTATCATACCTATTATGCCAATGAATACTACCAGGTTCTTCAGTAACATCATATAAACTAACTTTAATAACAGTGTAATTATCAATCATATTAATTCATCAACCCTTCTTATCATATAACAGCTATAATTTCATCATTAGTTTGTTTTACAGCTGTAATAAATAAAATCATAGATGTTGTTTTCATTGTGCTATACATCAATGTAATACTAAATGACTTATTAATAGAGTCCTCATATAGAAGCTGTTTAAATACATCTGAAATTACTGTATTATAAAACATATCATTCTTAAACATCCCATTATCTACTGCATTACAAATAGATTTTAGATTTTTCAATTTAGTCCTAATATATCTAGTCTTATAAATAGCATTTCTATTACTAAACTCAGATATTGTTATGTTAATAGAATACATTACTATATAACCTCTATCATTATATTTGGAACATCTCCTACAATCATATACTCCCACAGTCCTAGCATTATTTTATTATTAAGGCTAATCCAATAATGCTTACTCTCAACTCTATCATCTGGAATCCAGGTATATGACTTATATATCACAGTTTCATTGTATTTAACCTGCCATTCATTAATAAGCATATCAAATCACCTTGATATAATCCTTAGACTCTTTAAAATCAATTTTTTCAGCATATACTTTTAACTGCCATTTAGGACTTGTATTACTAACCACCTTGCTAAGTTCAATATAACTCTTTCCACGAGTCTGGTAAGCTAATGGAAAATTCTTATATATCATCATATATGGATATGTTATAGTTTCTACTGAAGAATTCTTAGTTCTTTTAAAAAATAAAGCATTATTATAATACGGACTAATTTTTTCATAATATAAACATGTAGAAATCAAATAATACCTTTTCATATCAAATCACCTTAATATAAAATTTAGACCCTGATAAATCTATTTTTGCAGAATATAAAATCAGCTCTAATTTTGGAATAGCATTATTAATAATCATACAATAACTATCATACATAGTACCATGATTTTGATAAGATGATGGATAACAGCTATAAATAGTCAAATATGGATGAGTTATATCGCCTAATGAAGAACCTCTAGTCCTTTTAAAAAAGAACTCACTGTTATAATAACTTATATTATTATCATCTTCATATACAGTTAATACCACATTATAATACCTTTTCATATACCAATCACCACCCATACAAATATTACCATAAAAAAATAAGAGAGTCAAGAGGGATTTTGCTCCACTCCTTAGACTCTCTGTTTATACTAAAATATTTACTTTAAATTCTAATGGTCGGGTATGGAGGATTTGAACCTCCGACCCTCTGCTCCCAAAGCAGATACGCTAACCAGACTGCGCTAATACCCGTTTAGTTACTCTTTAAAATACAAATCCCCAGTTTTATCTCCATCAATCTTATGCAGAAATACCCAATCTAAAAACTCACAAGCAGTAGATCTTTCTTCTTCAGAACAATCACTACCATTAATATACTCATCAAACCATTTATAAAACAGTTTCTTTCTATTGAAAGTTGCATTAATACAACTACTAAGCATATCCAAGTCAATATCTTTAAGATCTGTTTTACCGGCGTTTTTCATTACAGCTTCAATAGTTTCCCTGATAGCCTTAACATTTTCTGGCTGATAATAACGTTCGGCATTATTAGTCACATTTTCACATTTATTTATAGTCATATTCATATTTGTTATCCCACTTTCTTTATATTGGTAATAATGATTGGGATACTTAAAGACCAAAACTCTAGCTTTATAGGGAGAGGTTTGATCTCTATCCCAATAAACTAGTTCCATTTCTAAAAGCTTTCTAGCTTCAAATGGAGTAATCTTGACACTATCTTTTTTAAACTCTGAATCAAATAACTTAATTGTTTTCTCCATACTCATTATGGGTAGTCTCCTTTATATAAGGGTGATTGTCTCTGCTTTTTTAATCAAGAAAAAACAGGTCAAAAAGAAAAGGTTTGAGGGGAATTTCACCCCTCTGAGAGGTATTAAATTTTAAACTAAAAAGCCATAGGAATATACGCAGCTTTATAAGTCTGTTGCTTAGTTGATCAGTATCTAAGCTATCTGGAAGATGCGAAGACCTATGGTTAATTCTTTAAAAGGCTATAGGAATATCAGTACTCAAATGATCAGTTTAAGTAGTCTATCTGATAGACCTATAGTCAATGCTTATCTATTATTAGGGCCACTCACCAAGAGGCTGTCCAAGAAGACCCTGCTGAGGAACCCCTTCAAGAATCTCCTTGAATTCAATCTTATCGTAATTGGAATACACACTGATAAGAACAACCCTGTTAGGATTACCCTTAGTCATAGCCTCAGGAGAAAGCACCATCTCTGTTTCACCAGCAAAGACGTACTTCACACCATTGACAACCTGTGTACCAATAAGTGCAAAAACTGAAACATTACTACCAACAAATCCAGCAAGATTATCCTCAAGAACCTTCATGGCCTCTTCAGGAATATCAGTAGTAGGATTAATCTGAACCCCACCCATCTTACCAGAGTCAGACAGGACATTGGTAATCTCCACAATACTGAACTTATCATCCTTCTCATTAAGAACAATAAGAACCACATTATGAACATCATTTCCAGTAATCATGGTCTGTGTAGCAAGAATAGCATGATTAACTCCAGAAACAACCTTACTACCAAGGTATGCAATCACATTATACTCAGCACCAACCATATTACCAAAAATCTCTGTAAATGCGGAAGCAACCTTCTGAGGAAGCTTACCGGGAACAACATGAATCTCATAACTACCCAACATAAATATCATATCCTTTCTTATTTATTTTTATCAAAAATAAAAGCTTTTATCAACATTACAATTATAAAAATTATAACTACGTATTGTATATATGGCAATAACTTTATTGAACTATCAAATACTCCTGATAACCAGGAAAAGAATACATCAAACATACAATGTATGCACTACCAAGTTATGTTTAGTAGTATCTACTTTCTGTGGATAAGGATCTTCATTATTCTTAAATCTCTGATACTGAAGATCTTTATACTCCTTCTTCTTCACCATTGTTCTAGTACCTGTACTGTCTTCTGTAAAATACCATTCAGTCATGTTATACATCAATCCTTTCTTAAGGCATATCAACTTCGTCTACATAAAGAACAATTTCCTCATTACCATAGCTATCACCAGTTGCTGAAATACTTGATTCATCATAAAGTTGCTGAACTGAATCAAAATAGCTCTCAGAAACCTCAACTCTATGCCCTTCATCAGTTTTAAGATAGTATTTAGCAGACATATTAACTACACCCTTTCTTTTCTTTTATGTTACTGTAAATGTTTTTGAAATATCGTATTGTTCGTTCTGCCACCACGCATCCATTCCTACTCGAAAGTCTATACGGACTGTATGTTCACCAACATCACTTACAGAGGCAGGGTCTGGAGCTGTCCAACTTCCAGAAGCAGTTAAACTATTATAAGTCTGAGAATATACCCGATTTTCATCATAGTATAAAGTTATAGAATTAAGTTGATATCTAGTTTGTTGAACTGTATACGGAACAAAATCCCATTCAACATATGCACTTTCACCAACCGATATATTATTAACCCTTAACACCATACCCTTGTATCTGCCTTCACCTTCTCTATACGAAATATCAACGGTCCTTACGTTATCATTGTTGTCTTCTCTAACATAGGTGTTAAACAAATCTATTATACGATTATAACAGCTATCTGCCGGTCTACTTGATAAATAAATACTATAAAATGAATCTTCACCATAATCATAATAGGTTAAAGTTTCTCCGTCATAATTAAATGTTTGATCGATATATGGAAAATAAATAGAAAAAGAGCCTAAATGGGCTATGTCAGGATCAGAGCAATATGCTCTTAGTTCAAACCATCCCATATCGGGAGGAGTATTATAATAAGGATCGTCTCCATTGCCATATGTACCGTAAGCTGACGCAGCTGGTTTACCAATTAAACGATCATTTATAACTAAAACAATTTTAAATTTTTCAGATTTATTTTTAATAACAAACCCAACACTAATAGTCGAATCATAAGTTTGTGCTTCCGCAAAGGTCATTCTGTATATCTTATACTCATCTTTCCCCCCATTCAACAAAAGAGGTTTTGTAAACATTGATAAACACTCCTTTTATAAGTTTTATATTTGTAAGAACTAGGTAAACTAGTTTAAAAGTCAAAGGTATGGTGGACTCGCTGGGGTATGATCCCAGAACCTGGCGATTATAAGTCGCCTACTCTACCAATTGAGCTACAAGTCCATGTAATAATGGTGCCCAGGGGGGGACTCGAACCCCCACGCCAGAGATGGCAAGGGATTTTAAGTCCCTTGTGTCTACCTATTCCACCACCTGGGCATTTAACTATTTTTATATTTTATGGAGCCCCTAGGAAAAGAGTTGAACTTCCATCACTTCTTTACAAGAGAAGTATAATAGCCGTTATACTATAGGGGCAAATAAATCTTATTTGTAGTCTACATCACTCAAAAGATTTAGGAAAGTTCTATACTATATTTTACTTCTGATTAACAGAGAGTGCTCCATCCTTAGCTATAGTATAGATAGATGGTTAAAAGGTGTAGATCTTTCAATAACTACTTACTGAAGACCTTTATCCAGGAAAATTATATCAGCAGTATAGTTATTTGTCAAGTACAAAACTGACTCACTTATTTATATGATCTACATGACCCTAAGAATAGGTCATTTGTGTAGTACTTTCGATGACTTTAATGGGCGTAATATATGTACTACAATCCTTTTCCCCTTTCAATCAAAGGATGACAGTTTCTTACCACTTGCAGTAACCTGACAACTCTCCGGAATCCTCCACTCAACACTGCTCTAGCTTCTACTAAAGGTGGCTCAACATTAAGTTTCATAGGATAACTACTACCTCAAGTGTAGTAGGTTCTAACAGTTTTTATAAAGTCTATCCCTTAGCCAAGGTAATTTTTATTGAGGGTTACATTCCCTAATAGACTTCTATCCTACTTATGCCAAATGAAGACATTACAATCTTCTAAGTAGATCAGCCTTTATTTACTGTTATTTCCCAAGCACTGATTTGGGTGAAAGGATTTTAATTGTAACTCATTTTAGGTTACAATTTAATTTTTAATGGCTCCTCCTGGTGGTTACGCTCCACCGTATACGGTTTAACAGACCGCCACTCTACTATTGAGTTAAGGAGGAATTAGAACTGGCTCTGGAGCCCCGATTCGAACGAGGATGAGAAAGGAGGTCCCTTTACTTACTGATCCAAAGTCAGCTGTTTTTCCAATTAAACTACTCCAGAGTTAAATTATCAAGGGTTCACTTAAGACTCGCACTTAAGATCTTCAGCTTTCACATTTTCCTAATTATGCTCTAGAAGCATACATAGAAAACACTACTCAGTGAGATTTTGCTATTTAAACTATGAACCATGTCCAACAAAGATATTAAAGCATACTGACAAGAATTTGTCAAGAGGTGATTTTAAAAATTTTATGGCAGGTCCACTACCGCTTGCAGATAGTTCTGAAGTTTTGGAGACTCCTGTTTTACTACATAAACTATGGACCCATCAATATTTGTTCAAAAAATTTTAGGTGTGGAGAGAAGTAATGAGGTACTCCTCCCCACTTCAAAGGAGAACGATCATGAGCGGAAAAATATATAGATACTTGATAGCTGTGAGGTATGTTCAGACTCAGACTCTGTTTAAATAGTACAGACCTTTATTCACAGATTTACATAATAATTACCAGCTACTTACTATTAGCGAACGAGTTTACGTTATATTAAAGCTAATGTGATTTCACTAAGTAAATCTTAAGTGAGGTTCGACCAAGCCTCTTCATAGGGTCTAACTACTAAATCAACAATACTAACTACTCCCTACTCAGTAAAGTCTTACTCAATCCAAGATAAAATAGTCATCAATCAAAGACTATTATTTGAAATTAGATGTAAGGCTTTCTAGTCTCAGGAAAATTGAGAGAAAAGCATTGTTATTATATCGTCACATTTCAGGTGTGAAAATATAATTAGATAACTTTGCGGTCATCTAAATATTAGGAGAGTATCTTTCTTATTTTTACATGAATAAGATACTCAGAAAATCATGAAACAGAGTATTTAGAACTTTCACCAAGTATCAAATCTTTAAGTACTAAAACTTAGTACTCAATTTCAATAGTGGTAGTTGCGTTAGAAACCTGAAGTGCTGAATCAACATTGAGTTCAAACTGATCAATCTCAATACTAAGAGCGTTAATCTTCTTATTAATATCAATAGGATCAATAAGAACTGGCTGATTCTCCATATTGTACTTTTTCTTAAAGGCCATGATAGCATCTGTATTGATATTGGTTTTATCCTTATTACCATACAGGGTCTCAATGGTTTTTTCAAGTCTCTGTTCAGCTTTTTTAGTATCCTCTTCAAGCTGACTCTGTGCAAACTGAAGCTGAGTCTGAAGAGTATTAAGAAGCATTTTCTTAGTCTTAAGCCCATACTTCATCTGATAAATTGCTTCAGCAACAGTCATTTCCTTACCACCAACATTAATGATGGTTTCAGCATTAGACTTACTGATAGCAGCTTTAATAGCATCAACTCTTCTAATCAGATCAGTAACTGCCTGATAATTACTGCTTACCTTAGAACTAAAATCCTGAATTGACATTCCATCAATTCTAAAATTATCATTAGTAGGATTATTATTTACAGCCACATACCTATTGCTAAAACTAGTGTACTGCATAATTTTCTTATCTGCAAGTTTGACCTCACAAAGCGCCTTATGAATAGTCATCTTCTCAGTAGTCATTGCTTCAACCTCCAAATAATAGTTTTTACTTAACTCTCTTAAAATAAACTACAACACCAGCAATAATAACAAGCAAAGCTACAAGAACTGCACTGGAAGTAATAGGATTAGCAGCTACAGTATTCTTAGCAGCGGTAAGCCAAGTAAACGCATAATTCAACATGTTTAAATTCCTCCTCATAATAAATACTAAGTCTATAAACTCTTACTAATACTACTTTAGTAAGTTTAGGACAGAGGGCAGGAGACTCGAACTCCCAATACCTTTTCAGGTATGCCTGTTTTCAAGACAGGTTCCTTAACCAATTTGGATAACCCTCTATATTAGGGGGAGTAGAATGTAACCAAGACCTCCCCATTTTAGGAGATTACATTTTTAAATATTATACTTCTCCCACCAGTCACATTCTAATAATGATTATACACAAGATTTATTTCTTGTCAAGTACTTCTTTTTCAAAGTCTTTAAAGGTTCTCATCTTAGGATAAACTTGAATTACTGTAGGCCTCTTACTATTGATTTCAATTTTCCTAAACAACTTCTTAAAACCATTATCCATAACCATATCCTCCTAAGTAAGATTCATTGCAATTAGTACTTTAGCATAAGCAAATTATTTTGTCAATGGGTTAATTTCAAACTTTTCCAAGATCTTTTTTGCAATATCAATAGCACATTCTTTATTGGTAGAAGTGTATCCAATATCGTCTTCCCATCTAAAGATCTTATCCTCAATAATTCTAATAAGTTTAACCTTATTCTTTAATTCAGGAGACATCATAATCACCTCTAAATATTAAAAAAGGAAGAAGTAGAAAGAGGTAAAGATCTTCTTCCTATATTTATGAAGGAGGGCTATGAAAGATCGAAAGGACTGTCCTCTTTCTAAATATGATTATACACAAGTAAAATTTTTTGTCAAGTACCTATCACAAGAAATTTTTCAATTTATTGATAAGAAGATCATTAGTAGCAAGAACCACTCCAAACACACACCACCAATAAATATCATAGAAGAGATTAGTGATAAATGCATTATTGGTAATAAACGCTAAAACAAAAAGAACTGCTGGAGTGAAGATAAAGAATTCAGGGATATATGATACAACTTTTTTAAACATAGTCTAAGTCTCCTTTGCAATATCTAAATAATAAGGTGAAGATCCTAATAGACAAATACTTAAATACATGTACACATCATAATTAATAGGATTCAGATCAAACCCAGATATAGCTAAAAGTAAAAGTGTTATCAAATACATCTGAATTTGATCCATATAATCTCTTTTCTTTAGAATAAGTGATCTACCCATTTTAAAGAATAAGATTCCCATAAGAGTTGCACTAGTAAAAAGTAATGCTTCAAATATAATGCTACTAATCTTGATCACCTTCTTCTTCTTCAAATAAACCATTAGTATTTGGATTGATATATTCAAGATATCTAGAATCACCAAATAAAACATATGCTATTGCTAAAGCTAAAATTGGAGATAACAGTACTATAAAAAATACTGAAAATAGTCCAAAGATTACCTTATAGATATGCATACCAATAAAGTTTTTAACGATTGTCATATGGGAAAACCTCAACTAACTTACTCCTAAGAGCTAAATATTTTTCATTATCTAATAAGGCATTATTTTTGATACCTTTTACTTTAAGCTTATCTAATTCAGTTTGATTATTAAATCTAATAGGCATATTCTCTAATGTGAAACCTAACTTAGCAAATCTAGTATACAGCTCTTTACATTCATCACATTCACCACAAAGAGTATAATTGCCAAACGTATCTCTATGAAAGTGCTCACATTTAGATTTAAACTTCATAAAGGGTATATTCAAATATAACCCTAATAGCAATATCTCTTCAGATTGAAGATTCTTAAATACTGGGGTATAGGTAGAACCTTTATTAAATCTGGTTAAATGAGTATATAAATCAATCTCATCTAAATCGTTAGTATAGTCAATATAGTTTACTTTAAACTGATGAAAAAGAGGGTTTAATAAGTGCTCTTTTAATAATGGTGCATTTACAATATTAAAAGTATCTATATTGAATGATTCCGTTAATAATGTAAATTCATCTTCACCTATACAATTATAGTCATTGATATTAATCTTGATCGGATGATAAAGTTCATTAACTAAATATGGTAAAATAAAAGATTCTATACTGCCATCATAATTACAAGTTAAAACATACTTATTATTAATACTAATTGGATCATCAATATAGATTTGTTTAAAAGCAAATCTACCATCGATCTTAATAGTATAAACTGTCCTGTTTTCAATATTAGAAGAGCTATTTAATTGATACTCTGTAGATGGTATATTATCGGAACTAATGAATATAGATTGGTCATCTATATGAACATAACTAGTTCTATTACTGTTAAATAGATAAATGTTATTGGCAGGTGCTTCATATAAAACTATTGAAAAGTTACCAGTAGTATTCTTCAGTACTTCTTCTAAGCCCATTAAAATATTATTTCTATGAGCTTGAATGTACATATCCAATTGATCTAATAAAGTTTTTATATCAACTTCTTTAAATTGATCAGAATTTCTATGAGCCTGAATGTACATATCTAATTGATCTAAAGACTTTATATCAACTTCTTCAAATCGATCAGAGGCAATTTTTTGTTTAGGAATGCCACTTACTAATAGATATAAAATATTATCTTTATTAACTAAATTGGATTCGTTAGTATTATTAGCTCCAATTAAAACGGTATTCCTAAAGAAACTGTTATTCGATGATCTGTTAATAAGATTATACATATCACCTTTAATCTTGATAATATCATTACCTAATTTGTTTAAGCTATTAACAACCAGATTAACGTTATTACCAGTATTAACTATTGAACTAAATAAAGTTTTAAAAGTAGATTTATTAGAACTAAGATCTGTATTGAATAAATGTACTAATAAAAAACTGGATCTTTTAGTATCCATCACTGTAATCCTCCATAACATCTAAATTACAGTTTTCATGTAATTCATAAATCTTATCTAAAAGATTACTTAACTTATTTATATCTGGATTATATGGGTCATATACACTGTATAAATCAATTAATGACTGTAAATTTGATTTTATCCTACAGTATAAAGTATCAGGGTCCTTTATATTAAGCTGACTTAAATCTGTATCAAATAAGTTTATATTATTATAAGCAGGAAGGCTTTCAATATTCATTTAATGCGCAACTAATAACCCAGATTTGGTAGCTGCGGAGGATGTAGCTACTGTTAAACCTGTGGTAGCTTGGATATACTCATTTAAGATACCCTGATCAATATCTTTTTCATCTATAGACCAGCCAATTTGATTTTTATAAATTTTAACTGGTGCATCTGTACTACTCAATGCGCTGCTTAACATAAACGGGACAATTGCAGCTGCTAACCCTTGAGGTGTAGGCTGTTTCATAAATGTCTTCAGCTTTTTCATAATATAAAATTCTGAAGTTTCATCTATGACCGTGCCTAAATGCTCATCTGTCCCTTGGGCATAACCGAATAAAAGCTTGTATTCTTGCATGTGTAAATACACACTCCTTATTTTTAAAATCTTAGTTTCTGGTTATATTAAAGCATAACTAAAATATTTTGTCAAGTATAAAATTAATTTTTCGAAGAAAATTATAAGAATTAAATTTTTTCAGCTGGGTCAATTCAGTGGGTTTACCCCCAAATCAGATTTTTGACCTTTTGAATAAAATTTTATATTTGATTTTAAAAGTCTTTGCTGAAGCTTGTTCTTTTATCAGAATTTAATTTTGTTTTGCTTAATAAAAATTTAGCTTTCAGTAATCATTTTACATAACTCTTTCATTTTGTCAAGAGGGTAAAATTTAAGTCCTTGGTAATTATTTATTAGGTTTTAACTTGAAAAAAAAAAAATAATAGTTTAACTTTCAGTAAGAGAGTAAGGAGTCGTCGTCTTGAAAAGACGACTCCTTACTCTCTATTATTATATATTTTTTTATAGTAGTAGGGAAATGGTAAAACGGTGGATAACTCTCTTTTGAAAGTTATGTGCTACGATGGTTGCGTTTTTGTTACTAAACATAAACGGTGGATAACTCTGTGGATAACTCTGTGGATAACCTATTTTTAGGTTGCATGGGTCATAAAATATAATATTTTATATCATATACTATAAAACATGGCTTAAGCCATTGAGAATACTGAGGTAGCGTAATATTGCCTGAATATTCTGTGAATGCAGCGTTATAGTTTACATTGTGGATAACTTTTGACTGAATTGTATGCATCTGTAATTTTTAGATTAAAACTAGTTTAAAGATATTAGTATACATTAAATAAGTTTAAATTATAGATAGTTAAATATAAAAACTGTTTGAGGCGGTTGTGGATATGTGGATAAGTATGTGGATAACTTGAGATGAAATTTGCATATATATTATATAAGAGTCCTTTGTCTTTTATTAAAGACAGGGTTATTAAAATAACCTACTATTGTAGGATGATTTTATAAATATTCTTTCATACAAGGGAGTAGATATAATGGATATGACAAAACTTAAAAAATTTTTGAAAAAAATGTTCCTTGCTTCCGATAGCATTATTCTTGACGGTGAAGAGTTCAAGGGTCATGAGCTGCTTCAGATGATGCAGCAGTTGTTTAAAATCGAAGGGTACTACGAGTTTCAGAATGGTAATTTGGGCCTCGTTGTGCTTAACGATTTTGACCGGGGGCATGGCATGCCTGTTCGAGCTATGCTTCAGTGGGCGGAGGGAGGAGTACTTCTTCCTGAGGAGGGGGAAAAGTACCTGAAAGAGTGGGAAGCGGAGAGGATTCGGAGGGCTTCGGGTGATGAGCCAATCACCTTGAAGGATTTTTTGAATAAGTAGGAGGTAATATACATGATTAAAAGCGTGAAAGTGGTATTTGCAAATGGTATTCGTCGTTTTGAGAAGGTTCTCTCTTTTGAGGGAACCAACGAAGTGGCGATTGCTGGATTTCGGTTTACAGTTAGTCACAATTTCGAAAGTGGTAACACCGTTTTGAAGGTGTACAATCCGAATGGGTTGTATAAGGCCTTTCTCATTGAGTTCGATGGAAGGGAAAACACCGAACGTGATTTTTCCCTGTTGCTTGATGAGCTCAAGCTGAATGGTGTTGAGGTTGCTATCGACACTATTCAGCTTGATAGCGGTAAGCGGTGGCATTGGCTGGATGGCTGGAATTAAACAGTCCTAAAGGGAGGCATTGGTATGAAGAAAATGGCAGTAGTGTATTACAAGAACGGTGAGCTGCGTCGGTTCACCGTTCTCGCGACTTCACCCCTTGAGGCTGCTCAGCGAGTTTCCTACCTGATGTTTGTGGGGAATCCGGATTGGGATCGTACTTGTAAAGTGCTTGACGGCTCTCAGGTGAAGATTTTTCAGGTATGCGGTCCGTATCCTGAGAATGTGTTTGAGGGGCTCCCGTGGTACGAGCTTGAGGACGAGTAAAATGTAAGGCTTAAATGCCTATACCTTGTAAATTCATCAGGGTGTAGGTTTCTTTTAGTTCAGTCTTGACACTTTTCTTTTTGTCTGGTATACTCCCACTTAAAGGAGGGATAAAAATGTTTGAATGGCATGACATTGAAGAAGGAAAACTTACATTAAATTTTAGTGGAGTTACATCCAGATTAAACATACAGATAGGAATATATGCTAAGTATAATGATACTACACATTATCTTGAAGATGTGTATCCTATGGTATCTATTTCAGATAATAAGAATTATTCGATGTCTTTAAATCCCAGTAATGCCCTTATGTTTTCAAGTATAATGTCAGTATACACAGAAGAGGGTACTATTAAGGAGTATTTCAATAAAACTGATATAAGTGATGGCTGGTATGTAACTACAAAGTACGTAGATAAGGTTATTTTTAAAAAGGTTTTAACTGATAAGATTACATTGAAGATTAAACCAGTTACAGATGAAAGAAGGATACCATTATATCAGTTTAACTTTATTAAGGATAAGAATAGTATTAGTATTGATTTAACTAAAGCAGAGATTAAGTCATTGATTCTATTTTTTTCTAATTTTGCATCAAATGCCTCAGTATATAGTTTTATGTTTAGGTCTAAGAATCAATACAAAGTTATTGAAGACACTATTGATAAGATTAGTAAGAATAATCTGTTACTTGAATCAATTTTAAGATATTTAGAAAAACCGAGTATTAAATCAGATATAGAGTATCATCCTGATGATACCATGTGTGTAGTTCCAGAGATTGATTTTAGTAATTTAAAGAAAGAAGTAAATAACAACAATATTGTTAAAAAAGTTAAAAAAGAAATTAAGAAAACAGATGTGGTTGATATTGATAGTATTGAAGTAGATAATACTAGTGAGATTGATGATAAGATTGTAGAAGTAGTTGAAAGTACTACTGGGGTTAAAGTAGGTAAGAAGGATAGTTTTGATAGCGTAGACATAAAGAAAATTTTAGCAAAGGAGGATATGGAAGTGGTAGAGCCATTGATGGAAGTTAGTAAATTTCATAATGCTGTTATAAGAAACTATAAAGAAACGTATATCAATGCAGATACTAAATTTGATCTACTTAATGTATTGGCTAAAACTGGTAAAGTTGATAGAAGACTTAAAAATAAATCAATAGTGTATAATATTGCTAAGAAGGGAATTCTGGATCCTAAAGCAATTCCTACTCTGTTGGTTAATAAAGAAGCACTTTGTACACCAGCAACATCTTTGATTTATTCTGCATCTTTGTTTGCATCGGTATATGAGTATAATGAGAATCATCCTAATGAAGATTTTAATGATATTATTACTATTGCTTATAAAGCATTACAGTTGAGTTCAGTAGAAGGACAAGATCTATTTGCTAATAATGTTGAACTAAAAGAGTATGGAAATACTTATATGAATATTCTTACTAATATACTTCTGGGTAATAAGAATAAGCTAGGTATTGGAGGAATTAGGACTATTGATAAGTACCTTACTTTGAATCATACTTATGAAAAAGATAATTCAGATGAAGTATATTTTAACTTTGCTTATTTCGATTTTTCAATATTGGATGATTTTGATCAGGATACACTTAATAAGAAAGCATCTTGCTTAGTTTCAGCACTTACTGATATTTATTTTGTACTGTGGTATGGAGAAAACAAGTATATTAAAGATGTAAAGCTGAGTAATACTACTGGGTATATGATGGAAGTTGTTAATAAGCCTATGTATGAACTAGCAAGAGCAATTCTTATTAATCTTGTAAACAGACTTCATCTGAAAGATATTATGCTTAAGGGTATCTTTGACTTTGATAGCATGGTTAAGTATGCTGGTAGTTGGGATTACGAAACCTATAAAGATGCTCTTGTTGAGCTTATTTCATATAAGAGGGCTTCTTGTGATTATTGCCCTTATAATGAAGTACTTCCTTTGGGTTCTGTAGTTAAGAATGATATTAAGGTAGGTATGCCATGCTTCAATTACTCACAAGTTATCTCAGACTAAATACTTTTAATGATGAGTTTACTCCAGATAGCTTAATTAAGTTCTTTGATACTGAGTTGGTGGATATGATTAAGTACCTTTATTCAGATCATAGGCTTAATTATGATAGACTATATAAGCAAGAACAGATAAATAACATTTATAAAGTAAAGCAGGATAAAAAAGAAAACTATGAACAGCATATAATTAGCTATTGTAAAAAGAATTTTAATTTGAGTCATACACTGGTTACTTTAATTAGTAATAATGGAGATGCCTATGGTTATGGAGATATAGTTAGATACTCAAATTACATAGAGGAACATCTGAAAATTTGGAACAAATTATGGGATGAAAATATCTCTTTAGAGAATTTGAAAGAAGTATCTGAACTAAATCTGATTGTAGATAGTGTAAAGAATTACTACTATGGAAGTATCTATGATTTGCTTTATGATCCTATATGGTCAATGATTAATTACTTTAGCGAAGAGTACTATTTGCATGAAGATGATATTAACAAAGCATTTCAGTTTAAGTATGATTCTATTTATAACATTACTAAATTGACTAAAGTATTTAAACTAGTTATGATGGATGTCTTAAAATGCATTTATCAGTATAGTAATAGTAGTACCTTAAGTCCAAAGATTGAGAAGATACTTAGAAAGAGTCTTAATAGTGAAGAAGAAGTATCTAAATGGATGTTTATAGTCTACGATATTATGATTAATGGTAGATTAAAGGGAATACTGAAGAATACTGATAAAGAGATTAAAGTATTGGATACCTATTATAAACTCTATAGAGATAATGGAGTTAGGTTTATATATGAGATTGGCGGTGTTTAATATAAGATGTATTTGGAAAAAGCATTTTGTGAATTTGTAAAACCAAAACAGGTAAATTATGTATTGGATGAAGTTTCTGATAAGAAAACCCTATTTGAAGCAGATGAAATAACAAAACGACTTCATAATAGTTATTTGAGATCTGAAATAGATAAAAGTACTTGGACTAAAAAGAGTATAAGTGCTTATGACCTTACTGGTTGTATAAAGAAGCTATATTTTAGGTTAAGGGGTATTAGTCCATCTGATACTCCTAATTATCCATATTCAAATATAATTTTTGGTATAGGCAATTCAGTACATCAAGCATTAGTGGATGCTATACAACCAGAAGAAGTTGAAGTTTCATTTAAGTCATATATTATTGGTTTTGAATTGAATATGAGATGTGATGCTATTTGCTATGGTAAGATATTGCATGAGTATAAAACTGTGGAAAAGATAGATGATGACACTGAATTAAAACCAGAGCATTTACAACAAGCAGTTATTTATGCATACTTATTGAATAAAATACATCATAGAAATATACAGTATATTCAGATTATATATGTTTCTAGAGGTAAAGTTAGCGTTAAAGTATTTAATGTTGAAGTTAATGAAGATATAATGAATAAGGTTGGTAATAGATTGAACAAGCAATTGAGAGAACTTAAAGATTGCTTAGATCAATATAGAGTACCTTCTTTTGATAGTGAGTATTGTTCAAAAGATTGTAAGTTTTGTGAGTATGCAACTTTTTGTAGATGTTTAAGTAGTTAATATAATAAGAAGAAAGGGGTTAGTCTATGTTTGGATTAACTTTTAAAGATTTAAGTAAATATTTTACAGTGTTAGATCCAGTTCAATTAGAAGATTTATATCCAATTAGAACTGAAAATGATATGACTGCTTGGAAGTTTTCATTTGATGATAATGTGATATGGCTTCCAGTTAGTAATATGCTGGATGTAACTGATTACGCAGCAGCTTTTAAACTATTACTGAATGGTGGTCTTTATAATGTTTATAATGATTATGAAGTATACGGTGATGAGGTAGGATTAGTTAATAAGGCATTAGGTATTACAGACAGAAGTATTGTTAAAAGTGAGTATGATGAAAAGAATACTTGTATGAATTATAATTTATCTACAGTTAAATATAAGCATATAGATGATGCTGTTATTGAAAAGAAGAATCATGTTGGTATTTTCTTTAAAGATATCTTTGAAGCATTAAGAGAAGATAATCAGTATAATGAAATTGTAGTTATAGTTAAAGGTGAGATTACAGAAATCGCGGCATATTTGTTTAGAGTTCAAATAGAACTTACTAATAAAGATAAGCAGATTTTGTGTAATCAGGTAATCCAATGTAATGATTTTGCATTACTTAAATTTAAAATTGTCCGAAAGGAGGAATAATATGTTAAAATTAGATTTAGATATGAAAGATTATAGTGATGTTGAGTTAGAAGTTTTCTTAGTTGAGCTTACTAAAGCCTATGACCATATGATGTGTTTATCGGAGCCAACTGAAGAGTATTCTATGTTTGAACTTGATGTTACTAAGAATGCTATTTATAATGGCTATGTTGAGTCAACTAGAAAGTCTATTGAAAGACTTATGGAGACTATTAAAACTGAACAGACCTTAAGAGCTACACTTAAGGAAGAGATGATGAAGAAGTTAGATAGTTATACTATTGCTGAACTTACCGATCTTCACTTTAATGTTCAGAATGAAATTGCACATCAGAGAGATATTCTTGAAAAGATTTCTGATTCTGATGGTACTAATATTAAAAGAGATATTAAAGACTTTATTGAGAAACAGGAGAACTACCTTACTCTTCTTACTGATACAATCAAGAAGAGAGCTTCTGAAAGTAGCAGCCCTACTGAACCAACTACTGATGAAGGTGAAACTACAGACCCTGAACAAGGTGTGACTCCTTTAGGAATGACACTTGGTAGTTCGAGAGGTTAATAATTGTTTAATTAGAGGTAAAGGTATTATATCCTTTGCCTCTTTTATTTTACCTGAAAGGAGTTCTATATATAATGCCTTTTGCAGGTATTGAGGATAGATTAGTATCATTAGAGAGTGCTAATTATGGTAAAGAATATTTCTGTTTTGTAGATCAAGATATCTTTGAAGATGATGAGAAAGCTAAAACTAAGTTTATAAGAAATGTTGAAAAGACTGTAAGATCTTCTGCAGAATATAAGAAATGGCTAAATTTCTTGAAGAGCACTTTATCTATAGATTTACAATGTTATCATACTGGGAATCTTCCTGGGATGTGTTCTTTAGAAATACATCATCACCCGTATACCTTATTTCAATTGGTTGATATAAGTATGTATAATATGCAGGATCAATTGTATACTATATTTGATTTAGCAAAAAATGTGATGAAGTTACATTTTATGAATCTAGTAGGTTTTGTACCATTATGCATATCTTCACATGAAAATTATCATAACCAGATATTGGATATCCCAATAGAAGTATGCGAGGGAAATTGGAAAGATTTGGAGTCAGTATTAAATATACCAGAATATATTGAATCAGATGTAAAAAGAAAAAGTGCTATTACCTTTGAGAATGCCAGAAGTAAAGATGAGTGGAAAGTACATGGTGGATTGTATAGGTTAGATAAAACGGTTGAACCAGAAATTAAACGTGTAGACACTTCAGAATGGGAGTGAGATAAAGAATGTCTATTATTAACAAAGAAGAGCTTAAGGAAAAAGCTAAAGAAGTTGCTATTAATATTGGTAATGATTTAAAAGAAGCTAATTCTACTAGTAAGACTCTTATTATAGTTTTACTTATTTTATTTATTCTTTCATTTAGTACAGCATATAGGTTATATAGAACTGATGCTGAAATTAAGACATTGAAAACTGAGAATCTTATGATTAAAAATAGAATGAAGGATTTAGATAGAGAAGTTAAACAGAATAAAATGGAGTTTTTAGAAATAGCTAATAGAGTTGATAAGATTAATACTAATTTAGAAACTAAACTTAAGGAAGCAAAGGAGGTAGTAATTGATGAAGTTAAGACATCTAGTGACATCATTAGTGTGCTTGATGGTTTGTCTGACCTCACCACAGGCAAGTAATGCAGGTATTGAAGTATTACAAGTAACCAGTGCTAAAGTTATAGCAGCTAATAAGTCTTATGATTTTGATTCAGGGTGGTATGTAACTGATAAGAAGATGACTGCTATAGCTAATGGTGCTAAGAAATTACAGGCGCAGGTTAAGTCATTAACTATTGAAAGAGATGCTTATAAAGAAGCTTATGAAAAGTTAAGTACTGAACACGATAATCTTAAGATTACGTATAATAGACTTTATGAGACTCATGAACAGTATAAATTGGAAACTACTGCTTTAATTAAGAATTATGAAGATCAAATTAATTTTTATCAGAAGGAGAACTATAAACTCAAGAGAAATGCTACCACTTATAAATGGCTTTCAGGAGCTTTAGCAGTAGGTGGGATTATAGCATTATGCAAGTAAAATTATGGTATCCTGATGATGCTGTTATAGCAACAGAAGTACCTTTTTATGTTCCAGTAAAAGCTACTGTAACAGATACTGAAAGGGTGTTAAATGAAAAAGATTTAGAGTATGAATGGGAGATAAATAATAATTTATTATCAGAACCTATTCCATATTCAGCTTACGGTAGAAAGCATATTCTTTGTTTAGCATTTTCTTCAGTAGGATTAATTAGGGTTACTGTAACTGTTAAAGATACAGTAACTGGAGAAACTGTTACAGATACAATTGATGTTTTCGGTCAGATTAAAGGTGCTGATGGTATTTATAGATGGGATGAAGAGCCTGTAGCAACTTATTATGATGATAGGTATGTACCTAATTTTACAGTGCAATTTAGGAAGAAGTTTAAAGCTGGTGATGAGTTTTCTGGAGCTTATAACTATTTCTTAGGTAGATGGTTTGTTTCTTCAAGTGACTATAGCTTTGATTATGAAAGTATTGAAAATGCAGTTAGAGAGCTTATCAATAGAACAACTCAACCAGATCAAATGTGGGAGAGATTCTTGGATTCAGATTGTAAGTGCTATTATTATATGAAAGACCCTGTAGATGCATATTATCCCAATAAGTTTAATTTAATGCAGTTGTATAATTATACTACAGGTATAGGGTATCATATTAAAGTTAATAATGATTATCCTATAGAATTAGCTCAAGAAAGATTATTCCAAGCAGTTAGATTTGTGTTATATCTTAAGGGAGTAGAAGTGCAGAGGCATGATTGGCAAAAATATGTTTGTAGCTATCCTATAGAAGAGTATGACGATGTTCTTGATAAACTGGATGTTTATATGGACCAAAAATATACTGAAATGAAATCAGTTATAGACTTAGACAATATGTACGAACTTTTAAGTGATACCGTTGATGATTTCTTAGGTCAGAAATCTTATGATGATAATATGGTGGTTTATGATTGGGAAGAAAGCGATAAAGATTATTTGGAGAGACCTCTTGAAGAACCCGCTCAAGTATGATATACTCCTCCCTAGAGAGAACAATATCTAGGGAGGTTTTGTCATGTGGGTAGATAAGTACAGACCTAAGACAATTTATGATGTAGCTCTTGAAGATGATATTAAAACCAAACTTATTAATCAGCTCAATAATAAATCTATTAATCATTCTATTTTTGTAGGAAAACCTGGTACAGGCAAAACATCTTTAGCATTAGTTATTAGGGATACTCTTATTAAAGACGATTCAGATGTATTGTTTATGAATGCCTCTGGAGACAGAGGAATTGATACTATTAGAGATGTGGTAATTGATTTCATTAAGACACCTCCATTCAAATCTAATATTAAATTAGTTATAATGGATGAAGCAGATAATCTTACATCTGATGCGTGGAAGACTTTAAGAAATCCTATTGAGAACCCAGAGATTAATGTTAATTTAAGCTCTAGGTTTATCTTTACAGCAAACTATGAACAAGGTATTCCTGATTTTATTAAAAGCAGATGTGATTTGTACAAGTTCTATGGTATGCCTAAAGAAAAAGCATACGATAAAGCTTTTAGTATACTACAGAATGAGATGGTAGAATATGAAGAAAAGGATGTATATAGTTTAGTTAATGATAAGTATCCAGATCTAAGGGCTATTATTAATAGTTTAGAAAGTAATACAATTGATAATAAGTTTAGTTATAATTATACAGAATCTGTAGAGAGTATTGTTAAATCTTTATTTAATCAGTTTATTGATGCGATAATTCATGATAAAGATTATGATAAAGCATCTACTATAATTTATCAGATCAGAAATAGTATTGGTTCTAATGTGGTAAATTATATAGAACTTACAAGATACTTTATGGATAATGTTGATTTACCTATTGCTATGATTCCAATAATGAATCACTATTTTAACCAATTTAATATGGTTATAGACCCAAGATTACATTTTATTGCGATGCTAGGAGATATGATGCTTGTATACAAGAGAATTGGGGGTTAAGATATGTTTGAGGATTTCTTCAGAGAATTAGGTAAGCACCTTAAGTATATTACAACTACTTCTGGGCATAAAATCTATAGATGCCCTTTTTGTGGAGATTCTAGTAATACTAATAAAGGTCATCTGTACGTAGCTACAGATAAGCCAGTATTTAGATGTGCAAAATGTGGTGAATCTGGTCATTTCAGTAAGCTTATTAATCTGTTTAATTTAGATAATATTGTATTACCTAAAACTAAGATATCTGGTAATAAGTATAGTAATACTCCTGTGTCCAATATAATTAAGTATACTTTGGATGAAGATACTGAAAATTATTTGGAGAGCAGATTAGGTAAAGTTACAATTGATCCAGATGAAGCTAATATTATTAATAATGATGAACTTAATAATATCTGGACTGGTAGTTCTAAATATACTTCAGATAGAGTTATACCCAAACATTCTGTGAACTTTTTAACCTACTTTAAAAAGAAAGTTGTTGTAAGATTGTATAATGAAGATGACTTGAAGTATTTTGGAAGATATGATACAATTCAGTTATCAGAGGGATCTGACGTTTATATACTGAACAATAAAAGAATTTTTTCAGAATACTTTAAGCATCGAACTATAGTTATTGCTGAAGGTATCTTTGACATACTTAATACATATTATAATCTTAATATGTTTCCCAAGGATGCTATTTATACAGCGGCTCTTAATGCACATATAGGTAAAGCATATGAAATAGCATCTTCAGTAGCAATTAGTTTTAATCCAAATATAATTGTATTAGCTGATAATGATAAGAAAGACATAGATTATTTGAAATGTTTGCCTAAGTCTCTATGGAACAGTACAGTTATCTATAGGAATACTTTAGGTAAAGACTTTGGAGAAAAAGAAGTGAAGGGAGAAATCTCTTATGGTCGAGCTAACCAAAGATAAATACACAGATCTTTGTGCTATTATTAATAAGATAAGCTATATTACTACGGATATGGATATGAGGCATTCTGAAATGAGCCAAAGATCTGGTGATAATACTTATAATATCAATATAGATTTTACTCCTATACATTCTGATCTTAATCTTGGTATCATCAATATACCTACGAAATATCCTCTCCTTAAATCATTAATGGATACCACTTCAGAAAAGTATATTATTGATACACTTAAAGATAAGAATTCCTATATTATTACAGATACTATTAGTGATATAGAATTAGCTATTCCAGATTTTACTAATTTCACTACTAAGTATGATGAAAGTCTTAAGATTGATTTAAATCAAAATGATAAGATTTTTACAGTAAATTTGGATAAAACTCTTATAAAGAAACTCAATAATTTTGTAAGAATCCTTGGTGCTGAAACAGTTAATATTGATATAACTAATGGTGAAGGTAAGATAAACATTAGTAGTAAGTCAAAAGTATCTACAGTTAAACTTATTTCTGGCTTTGAAACTAATGTTGATAATTTTAAAACAGATATTAATATGGAGTGTTTTAAAATGAGTGTAGGTGATGAATGTGTGATTACTGCTTATAAGAGATCAAAAACAGCTTGTTATGTGGATATTCAAACTGAGCTATCTGGATGTAAAGTTAGCTATAAACAAAATAGACAGGGGATATTCAAATGATTTACCTTACTGGTGATACTCATGGAGAAATGTCTAGGTTTAAATTCCTAGATTATAGTTATGGTGATATTGTTATTATTCTAGGTGATTTTGGTGGAATCTTCTTTAATGAGTCACGGCAGTTTAAAGAGGTAAGAATTCAATATGAAAAAGAGATATTTGATACTCTGAATGATTTCAGATGTACTTTTCTTTTTATTGATGGGAATCACGATAATATTGATAGGCTTGAAAACCTTCCTATTAAGTATAAGTTTGGTAATCAGGTAGGAGAAGTTTCAGATAATGTATTCTATCTAAAACGTGGTCATATTTATACTATTGAAGATAAGAAGTTTATGTGTATGGGTGGAGCATTAAGTCAAGATAGAAACCATAGAACTGAAGGTGTAGATTACTGGAGAGATGAAAATCCTACTTTTAAAGACTGGAACAAACTAGAAATGGAACTAGTTAATAACCAGTATAAAGTAGATTATGTTCTTACACACACTCCACCCGAGTTCATTACAGAAAAGTGTTTAAAGTATCAATATTTTAGTGAACCAAGTACTCCTTCTTACATGCTTGAGGATGATTATATTAAAGGTAAATTAAATGATCCTACTGCTAGGACTTTAAATAAAGTATATGATATGATTAAGTTTAAGATTTGGTTCTTCGGTCATATGCATCTCAATATTACCTTTAAAGATTATCCTAAGTTTGTAGGTCTTTATGAAAAAATTGTACCATTGAAAGATGATGTAGATGAATATCATAAGTTATTATCCAACTTTTGAAGAACTTGACAGCCTTAGGGAATCGCATCCTAAGGCTAATTGTTTAAATATATTTTTAGACTTAAAGAATGCTTTAGGTATACTTTATGTTAAAAATGTTGTAGAGAATTTATTAGAGATTTCCAATAAGACTGGTAAGCCCAATAGTATGATATTTTTATCCTGGTTAGACTTTTTAATGTTTCACTATGATTACGCTATTAAAAATAATGTTAATATTAGAATTATAACTTATGCTGATGTAGGAGAATATCAATATCATAAAGCTATCTATAAAGATTATAAAAGTAATAGAAGCATTACTAAAAAACGAACTCATTCGGATTTATGTGATTCAGATGATTTTCATAAAGTAATGCTGTCTAATATAGAAACGATTATGAAAGCTTGTAATAAATTTTATCATACTAAAGGAGTATACCTTTCTTTCTGTGAATCTGATTTTGTTCCAGAATACTATATTGAAAAGTACTTTACTGATGAAAAGTATTTGAATATTATTTATAGTTCTGATAGAGATTATGTTCAGACTCTTAGATTTAAGAATACAGTTCAATTTATGAAGAAAAGTAATCATGAAAGAGAATTCTTAGATTACAGTAATTGGTCAAATATCTTGGATAAGCCTACTACTCTTCCAGTAGATTCTTATATTTATATTAAATCTATTATGGGTGATAAAGGTGATGGTATTGATGGTATTGGTAAAGTAGGTCCAGTAAAGGCTACTCAGTTTATAGAGTACTGTTATAATACATTGAATAACGCATCTATAGAACAAATATTGGAAGAAGCTACTAACTGTTGTAATAATGCTGATATAAAGGAATCTAAGATCGCTAAAGCTATTGAAGAGAAAAAAGATATAGTCTATAGAAACTATAGATTAATGTCTTTTAATGAATTGATTCAAAATCTATCGTTACCTACTATAGAAAAGTTAATTAAAAAAGAAGAAAATCACTTGACATTAGAACAAACTTTTGATACTATTAAATTATTAAGAGAAAAACTAAAACTTTGGTAGTTATACTAAAGAAGGTGATATTTAAATTGTTATCTAAACAGAAAGTAATCTTTTTTGTTAAACAAAGATTAGGATTTCCAAATGTTACCATTGAAAAGTCTGATGAAGATATGTGGGAATATATTAGAAACTTCTCTATAATGGAGTTCAGCAAGTATGTTCCGGATTATCAGGAAATGACTTTAGATTGTAATGATTCTGATAATAAGACTGATGATGAGAATATGTTTTTACTGCATGAGCCTGAAGGTGCTCAAATTATGGATATAGTAGATATTCCAATGCCTTGGAATAATGCATTTATTAATGGCTGGGAATATCAAGCTCCTATAGCGTCATATGATTCTTTAGCTAATTATGCTCAGTCAGTTGAGAGAGAAAAGACAGTAGAGCATTTCTCTAAAGCAGGTCTTTCATGGAGATTCTTTCCCCCAAATAGATTAAGAATCAACATGAGCATGCGGCCTGATAAGTTAAAGATTATGTACTATAGAGCTCAGCCAGAATCACTTTACTATATTCCATATCAGTATGAATCAGAATTTTTATTCTTATGTTTAGCTGATATTATGACTATAATTGGTAATATTAGACTAAAATATTCTTCATTGACCACACCTTTTGGAGAAATACCAGTTAGTGGAGACATAGCTAATACAGGTAATGAGCTAAAAGATAAAGTTATCCAGAGACTTGAGCAGTTACCTCCTAATGCACTTATTTATGTGGATTAAAATATGACTAGTAAACAAAAAGCTAAAGGTAAATACTTTGAAGATAAAATTGCTACGCATTTAAGGAATACTCTTAATCTAAGAGAAAATGAGTGTGTTAGGTCTCCTAATTCTGGAAATGGAGAATTTGAATTTGGTGATTTATTTTTTACAGACCCTATTAAGTATCCATTTATATTTGAATGTAAGTTTGGATATGATTGGGATTTGAAATCAATATTCCCTAAATTAAATAAACAATTAAGTAAATTTCTAAAGCAGAATAAAGAAGCTGTTGAAAAGTATAAAATAAAAATGAAACAAGAACCAAGATTCTCAGGAGTAATACTTTCAAAACCTTATTCTGAAATTTTGGTGTTGACAAATTTTTATGAATGCGATTTAATTGATTGTACTAGGATAGTTACAGAAGATATTGATGGAAATAGAGTATATGTGTATCCTCTTAATAAAGCTTTAGAGATTATTTTAGAACTGCAGGAGGATCCTCTTTATGGTAGATAAGTATAAAGAGCTAGAGTTGATCCTTGAAGATTTAGCAAAAAGAAAAGAGAAGTATGAGGGGATTAGTTCTCAGGCAACTAAAGTTATAGATGAACTTGAAGCTAAAATTATGCATGCAGTAAGAGGTAGCCAAAATTTACCAAGAACTGCTGATATTAGTATTATAATTCAAACATTTAGTCAATTACTTAAAACTAAGTTAGATGCTGAAGATTCTATTACAAGATCCTTAGAAAAGAGATATGACTTAGTTAATAAGTTTGAGAATCCTGATAATACAACTGATCCTAATTCAATTACTGCTGATTCAGTTGATAAACTTCTTGTTCTTTTTGAAAAATCTAAGCAAAAGGATCTTGACAAAAGTTCTGAAGAAGAGTAAAATATTTTTACTGAGTTGTTAACTGCCCTGTTAAATAAATTGGCCCTTTAGTCTGAGGATTACTGGGTGGGGAGTTAATAGCATGCTATTCTTTGGTAGACAACTGCCATCAGTTAACAACCAGTATACATTTTAAATGCCTCGCCATAGTTCAATGGAAAGAATCCGGGTCTTCTAAACCCATGATCTCAGTTCGATTCTGAGTGGCGAGGCCAGTATTTATCAATATTTACATGCTGTTAACAAAATCTAAAATAGAAAGGCAGTGGTAATGACCCTATGAATAAAGAGGAAAAAGCATTATCAATTGTATATGGTATAACAACTTGTTTAACATTAGGATTATTTATTTTTATGTACTATACAATGTATCAGGAAATTTTTGTAGCAAATAGTATTACCTTAACAACCTGGGGAATAGTGTTGCTTATATTATTTGCAGGATATCCTGTAGTATTTGCTATGAAATTGCTATCATTAGTTATGCCATTGCCATTTATTATTTCAGATAAACTTCTTTGGATTGCTATATCAGTTGCTGTAGCAAGGGGACTTATGGATATTTTTGAAAAAACTTTGAAGGGGGATAAGTAGAGCTATGCCAAGAAAAAAAGCAGATGGTACTGAAGTAGAACAGGTTGCTGATGATCTTATTGCTGGATTGGACGATGCATTAAGTAAAATTAGTGGTTTGGAAGATCTGACTGGTAGTGATGAAATTAGGTGTGTTCCTACTGGAATAGACCTTCTTGATGAAGTCCTTGGCGGCGGAGTTCCAGTAGGTAAACTGTGCTCAATGACTGGTGCCGCTGGGTCCGCAAAGAGCTCGTGTGCGATTCAGTATATTGTAGGCTTTCAGCATTATGACCCTCGTTCAATTGGAGTATTTATTGATGTTGAGCAAGCAATTAGTATGAAGAGACTTATTGAATTGGGTTGTGATCCTAAAAGAACTAAACTTTTTAGCAATTCTGAATTAACAATGGAAAGAATAGCTTCAATTGTTAGAGGATTGGCTAAGTTTAAAATAGAGCATAAGGTTAAAGATGTTCCATATATTGTAGTGTGGGATTCTGAATCAGTGACACCTACACAAAAAAGCCTTGAAGCAGCTGAGTCTTCTAAAGTAATGGGAGAGCATTCAAGAACTTTGGGATTTATTATGAATCAGTTAATCCCATATATTGCTAAAACAAACATCACTTTGGTTATTATTTCTCAATTAAGAGATAAGATTAGTCAGAATCCTTATGAAGTAAGGTTTGATATGAATTTTGGATCTAATCAGAAGATTACTGGTGGTTCTGTAATGCAGTATTATCCCTTTAATATGTGCCGAACTAGGAATAAGGGTGAATTGGATTATGATATGATGGGTATTAGAGGGTTTAAAACAGAGATGACATTTCTTAAAAATAAGAACTTTGCCCCTAAAATTCCTATCCAAGTAGTTCTCGATTATGCAACAGGATTTTCAGATTTTTGGACTAAAGAGAATCTTATTAGGGAAGCTAAATGTTTTATTACTTCTGGACCTAAGAATGCTTTGAAAAATTATAAAGATTTTAAATTCAGTAGAAGAGACATTAAAAAACTTTATGATACTGACGAAACCTTTAGGGAAAAGTTTGAAGAGCAGTATAACATCTGTAAATCAGAAATTCAAACAAATAATCCGTGGGATAAAAATCTTCAGATCAAGAAAGTTAAAGAAGTTGAATCTGATTTGTCTGATGAAGATCAGGATCTTCTTAGTAAACTTGATTCTCTTGGTTCAGAACCTACAGATGAATTGAATTTGGATAATCTTTAAAGAAAGAAGGTTTGCATTAATATGAAAATCTTTATTTCTCAGCCTATTACAGGTAAATCAAATTCAGAAATCTTTGCAACTAGGAAAAATATTGTATCCAAACTTCATACTAAATATCCAGATGCTACTATCATTAACTCTATTATCTTAGGTGGTAATGATACTAATGATATTAAATATCTTGGACTTACTCTCAATCTTATGGCTGATGCAGATCTAGTAGTTATGGCTAAAGATAGAGCAAATTCTAAGGGATGCCAAGTTGAGCAGTATGTTGCGACAATCTATAATAAAGAAATCATTGAAGAAAGTGAGTTGGATTAATTTTGTTTAATGATTTTAATGTGGTCATAAGCATTACTTTATCTGGTAAATCTTATGAAGAATCTATGCATCTTAGTGATGATGTAATTATGGGTATTTGTAGGAATTGTAATCCTAAATATAGCCCTAAAACTTATTTTCATCCTAAAACTTTTGAATCAAATATTAAAGTTCCAGATATGGATAAAGAACTAAAAGAGATGGTTAATAGAAGGAAATGCATTATAATCACTCCTAAAATTAATGACTATGATGTGGTTATTAACCTTCTTTCAGCAGTAAAAAGATGGAGAGAAAACTGTGATGAAAATGTTTTTGGTAAAACTATTGAAATCACGGCAGAGTCTAAAAGCTTTGATGGAACTCTTCATTACAATATCTCTAATAAAATGTTCATTCCATCAAGAACTAAACTGGAAATTGAAGGGGTTACCCAGTCTTTTATTGATAAAATTAACGCATTCAATAAAGATATTGATGATATCCCAGTTGTTGTTCTTACTGAAGAGGAGTTGGCTGAAATCAATAAGCCAAAAATTAAACAGGAAACCTTTGTTGATAAACTTCTTAAAGATTTTCCTATAAAATAATTAAATAAATCTTTTAAAGAGACTCCTCTTCTGGTATAATATCTCCAGAGTGAGGAGTTTTTCTTTACTCAAATATAAATGGAGGTAATGATATAATATGCTGTTATATACGACTGGATGTTCAAAATGTAAAATCCTTGAGTCAAAACTTAATGAAAAAGAAATTAAGTATGAAGTGTGTGAAGATAAAGAGCTGATGAAATCTAAAGGATTCAGATCAGTACCTGTTCTTGAATTGGATGATGGAACTATACTGACCTATGGTAAAGCAGTCAAGTATGTGAATAATTGGGAGGATAATCAGTAGTATGGCTGGATACTTAGATATTAGTATTAAGTTAGATGAAGACTTTGTTGAATGTCTTAAAGGATTAAAGAAAGAATACGGTAATAAATTAACTATACTCAATGGTTTGAGTAATAGCCAATTAAATAATACAGAATTTATAGATAACTTTGTTGATAAGAATACCTCCACAGCAGATGCATCTATAGATGGTAATGCTAATGCAAGTACTAAAGATATCTGCTCATTAATGGTAGAAATGAGAAAACCAGAACTTAAGCTTGAATCATTTAATAAAATATTCTATGAGTTAAAGAAGAAGTATGGTGTTGAAGTAGCTAGAGACTGGTTAAAGAATGAGTGGGATGGGCACTTTTATAATCATGATGCCTACAGTACTAGCTTTTTGCCTTACTGCTTTGCTTATGATTTAAAAGATCTGGCTGAGAAGGGGTTGTATTTTATTAAGGACAACTTTAACCATCAACCACCACAGCATTTAACTACCTTTACAGACTTTGTTGGAGAATTCGTGTCCTATATGAGCAATCGTGGATAAAACTGCGACTTTATAGAGTAATCTATATTGTAATTCAATTGTGAACTGCTGGAAAGGTTAATTAACCTAATCAGCATCTACGTTTAATAATAATTAAACAAGATCAACGACTATTCCTTTAAAAGGAAGTAAAACTAACTTTCATAAAGTTAAAGTTTGAAGTGCAAGGGCCTAAATATTAGGTTGAAGATATAGTCTTTTAGTTTTTTAAGCTAAAAAGTTCAGGAGCTTGTGGACTCCCCAATTTCTTAATTTACTCATTTTATTTTTGGAAGAAAGATTGTGAGAATGGGTATTACCCCAAAAGTCAAGAATATTATAGAGACAATGAGTTCCAACGCATAATTTTTAAACTGAACCAACCGTACCTGAGAGTGAACCAAAGTTCATTTACAAATTTTACTATTTTTGATAGAGAATATTTTGAAGCACTTTTTGGAGATAAAACCTTCCCTGATGGAAGTTATATGATTGATTTTGAGGAAGAGTTTATTAATTATGAAAAGGCGTTTATGAAAGTTGTGTCAAAGATTAGAGAAACTAATATGATGACATTCCCAGTATTAACCTTTTCATTGCTTAGAGTTGATGGTAAGTTTATAGATGAAGAATTTGCAAGGTTTGCTGTGCAGCATAATATGCGTTGGAATGACAGCAATTTCTATATTTCTGAGGATGTGACAAGTCTCAGTAACTGCTGTAGACTGGTCTCTGACATTAATACTCCCTTCTTTAACAGCATTGGGGGCACAGCATTAGAAGTAGGATCTATTAAGGTTAATACAATTAATCTTGCTAGAATTGCATATGAAACCAATACTAAAGAAGAGTATATGAAATTATTAGAAGAAAAAACTATTTTGTGCTTACAGACATTGGATGTAATTAGACACATTATAAAGAGAAATATTGAAAAAGGATTACTTCCAAATTATTCTTGTGGAGCACTTCATTTGGAATCTCAGTATAATACTATTGGTATTATTGGCATATATGAGGCAATTCAGAAGTTTGGTTTTACCTATAAAGATGAATTTGGTAATACCTTCTATACTGATGAAGGACTTCAGTTTGCCAAAGATTTTATGCAGAAGATGATTGATGTTAAGACTGAATTTGCTAAAGATAAGGATTATATGATTAATATTGAACAGATTCCTGGAGAAAGAGCTGCGGCTGTTCTTATGCAGAAAGATCAGATATTCTTCCCAGATGAAGCTTATGAGTTACCACTGTATGGAAATCAATTTATACCATTAGGTGTTAAGACTACTTTACAAGAAAAAGTCAGAGTGTCTGCGGTATTAGATGCTGCCTGTTCAGGCGGTTCAATACTGCACGCAAACGTTGATGCACCTATACATGATTTTGATACTGCATGGAGATTGATTAACTATATTGCTGATAGTGGCGTAAAGTACTTTGCTTTATGTGTAAGGATTAGCACCTGTAAAAATAACCATGCATATTATGGGTCCAGGTGTCCAATCTGTGGAGATCCTACAGAAACCACATGGCAGAGAATAGTTGGCTTTTTAACACCAGAGAAATCATACTCTAAAGAAAGAAAGGCTGAATTTGCTTTGAGAGATTGGTTTAAAATTAATGATATGGGAGAAACCTTTTGAGATTAACTAATCTTAAAGATGAAGACTTTGTGAACTATAAGAAGCCATCACTTTTTATAGGCACATGTTATTGTGATTTTAAGTGCTGTGATGAGGGTGGTTTTGACAGGTCAATCTGTCAGAACCATTCTCTCTACAATTCAAAACAGCATGAGCTTACTTCAGAACAACTTTATAACAGATACATCAATAATCCAATTACTTCAGCTATAGTTATAGGTGGATTAGAACCTATATTACAAGTGGAAGAAGTTATTGAGCTTATATCATATTTTAGATCTAAAGATTGTAAAGATGATTTTGTTATATATACAGGTTATACTGAAGAAGAACTCATTAATAATCATATTCTTGACAAATTTAAGAAATATGATAATATTATATTCAAATTTGGTAGATTCAAACCAAACCAAGAAAAACATTGGGATGAAGTATTGGGAGTATATTTGATTTCAGATAATCAATACGGAAAGAAGGTATCTTAAAACTATGTCTATACCTGTAATTACTGGTGCAACTTTAGCTTGTTCAGTTGGAGCCATTCATAATGAGACTATGAATAGATCCAATGAAAAATATGATACCGATGACTTGATGGATATGCTTAATTTAATAGAAGCTCATTACTTTATGATGTTGAATCGTATAGATTGGGAAAAGAGTTATAATCCTAATTTAAGATCTAAATTGATTAAAGATTTTGATAGCTTTAAAGAAGAGCTATTTAAAGTACTAATTAATAAGTAAATATAAGGATATATTATATAGATAAAATGTGAATGAATTGGTATTAAATTATTATAGAAAGCGTGATTATATATAGTTCATTTTGTAAGAGCATTTGATTTAGAGAATGAAATAAAACGAATGGAGAGTACTCCTATTGGTTATAATAATAGACCTATAGGAGTTACTTCCAATGAAAAAACAGTTACAATAGATTTATCATTAGCTCAATATAGAACTTTGATTATAGATGTGTATGGTATTGAAATATTGAATAAGTTATTATCGGGAGAATATGAAAGTTATAGTGGTGAACATAAAGAAGGTGGAAAATTTAAGTTTGATAGAGTTAAAGATAATATCTGGAAGATAACTGAATATATTTTAGATTAAGTTTTTATTTGGAGGTGGTTGGAGGAGGATGTTTAATAAAAAATTATTGATGAAGAACTTTGATGAGAAAGAAAAACCTCTAGTAGATCTTTCTAATTGGGCTTATAACACTTATACTAAAACATATAGTACCATGACTGAATTAGACCAAACAGGAATTGATTATTTAAATTCCGTTAGAGGGACCGGTATGGGTAACATGTTTTATAATTGTAGTTCATTAACTTCATTAGATGTATCTAATTGGGATACTAGTAATGTTACTAGTATGGACTATGTGTTTTCTGGGTGTCGTTCATTAACTTTATTAGACGTATCTAATTGGGATACTAGTAATGTTATGTATATGAGCTATATGTTTGATAATTGTAGTTCATTAACTACATTAGATGTTTCTAATTGGGATACTAGTAACGTAACTGATATGGAGAATATGTTTTATGATTGTAATTCATTAACTTCATTAGATGTATCTAATTGGGATACTGGTAAGGTTAATCATATGATGGATATGTTCGAAGAGTGTAGTTCATTAGAATATTTAATTATTGGATCTCCTACTTTTAAATTTCGGATGATTGATTCTAGTTGTGGAAACCTTAACACTACTTGTAAGATTTTAGTTCCATCAGCATTACTTGATACATTTAAAACTGCCACTAACTGGTCTTCAAGAGCCTCACAGTTTGATGCAATAGAAAACTATACAATAACTAGATCAAATGGTCAGGTTACTGTGACACCCAAATAGGTTATGCAAATATTTATGCTATCTGGTTAGACTAAAAATATTTAAAGAAGGTGATACTCAAACATGTTAGAAAATTGGCAGAAATCATTTAATTCAGTTTTAAGATATGAAGGTGGCTATGTTAATGACCCATTAGATATGGGTGGAGAAACCAATCTTGGTATTACAAAGAGTACATTAAATAAAGCTATAAGAGAAGGTGTAGTTGATTCATCAGTTACAGTAAGGACTTTAAAGAAATGTGATGCTGAAAAGATATATAAGAAGTATTACTGGGATAAGATGTTTTGTGATGATATGCCTACTCCAATAGATCATATGATATTTGATACAGTAGTTAATCATGGTATAATTGGAGGATCAAGAATTATCCAAAGAGCTATTAATTCGGCTGGAATATCTAATGATATTAGTATAGTAGTTGATGGTAAATTTGGTAAACTTTCTAAAGAAGCGGTAGATAGATTAGATGCTTTGGAAGAAACTCCATATTTAGCTAGAATGATTCTTATTAAGAGAAAAGCATACTATGATGATATTATTGCTAATAAACCATCTCAAGCTAAGTTTAGAAGAGGCTGGTATAATAGAATCAATAATTTGGCTAAAGATTGTTGTATTGATTGGACGGCATAACATAATTAATTATAGCTATTAGGTCAATACCTATACTAGATAAAACAGTAGCATACTCTCCGACAGTTAGTGTAGCACTAGTACAAATTTCACTATAGTAATAAAAAGGAGGCTTGACAAGAATAAAAATTTATGTTTATAATGAAGTAACATATACAGATCCTGATCAGTTCAGGAAAGTATTTAAGAATGTTTCATTTCCAAAAACAATAACAGATGACATGTTAATGGCAAGAGGAGTTGTTGTTAAGGAAGAAGTGGAACCAGAAGAATCATTTGAAGATAAAAAGAAAAAGAAACTTTTAGAGCTTCAAACTGCATATAATACAGCAGTTAGTGGATCAGTTTCAGTTCAGTTAAATGATACAACAACTATCAGAATGTTATTTGCAGAAAAAGATCTTTTGATGGTTAGGGCTATGCTTGATAAGATGACTGATGCATCTGTTGATAATGGAGTCTTAGTTGATGTTGATGATAATGTTTATATGAATTTAGATAAAGATACAGTTAATAAAGTATATCTGGCTATGCTGGATAAACAGTTTGGAGTGTATATGCAAATGAAGCAGTATCAGATTCAGATTAATAATGCTTCTAATGAAGAAGATCTAGAAGGGATTAGAATATCTTTTTAAAGAAGGGAACTGAATAAGATATGGCCTATATTTTTGATAATAAAGATACAGTAGTTGAATACTTAAGACAATTAGAAATTACTGTTGGAGAAGAGTACAATCACTATATAGTTCCTCATCATTCTTATGTAAGAAGATTTGACATTTTTTATAATAGTGAAAACATTGGCTATGTTGAAAATGAAGAGCTTACTCCAAATGCTAAAAGTGAATGGGTTATACATATTCCTTCTGAAAAGAGAGCATATTTGGAAGCAAAACAAAAAGGATTATATGGCGCTATTTATGATTTACCTAATGAATCCTATGGAGATATTGATAAGAAGTACTATATAGAGCCTAGAGCTTTTACTAGAATAATTGCTAAGAAATCAGATAATACTCCTATTCAAGTTGATGCAAATGGACCCGGTGCATATGTTGGATTAAAGTTTAACAATAGTTTTGTTAATTTAGATAAAACTGAAGTAGCATTAGGATCAACACAGTTAAATATAACTATAGACCCTAAAAAATTAGCTAATGAACTTAAGTATTCTTTTGCTGAAATCTCTGGTTCATTACCTACTGGAGTAGTTGTAGAACCAGAAGGGATTTCAATTCAGAAGTGTTTAGAGTATCCTTCAATAATAGTTGCTACAGAACCTGGTGAAAGGCCAAAGTGGGTTAAAGCAGAAGAACTTACAGTTGGAAAAGCAGCTTCAGCAGCTAATGCAGATTTATTTGGTTTTAAGAAACCTGAAGATTACGTAACTTATCAGAATATTAATACAGATATTACATCATACTTTGACAACAGTTATGAATATGGCTTTAGAACTGGTTATGATTTAGAAAAAGAGCAGTCTTATGTTTATACCAGAGCATACAGAGTTCATTTGGTTGGGGATGTTTCCGGAGATGCTGAAGTTCATAATTTTGAAGACATAGATATTGAAACTAAGCTTGCTGACCAGAGTAAACTGGTATTTATAAAAAATGTTGAAGATGGTACAGAATTTCATAGTGGGCTTAGAATAAATGGTCCGGTTACTTTAGCTTATGGAAATGAAGGACCTTACTCTACTGCGTCCACATCTGAAAACCCAAGAGGGGAAGTTATTTATAATCAAGTAACAGGTCTTATGGCGTTTAGTGATATGTGGAGAATGGGTGCCGGATCAGTTGCGAGTGATAGAGGTTTCTTAGAAATTGCCACAGGTGATGATGCTAATAGTCCCACTTCTGAAGCGATTTATGTATCACAGTATAGTGGTAATAAGTTTAATACTTTAGTTAGAAGGGCCGCACTTCTTGATTCCGATGGAAATACGAGTTTTCCTGGAACAGTAACTTCAGCTGGATTAACGGCTGGAGATCTTACAATTAGTACAGATAGACTTGGAAATACCGTTTTTGATATTTCAAGAAGTAAGGAATATAAATTTAATATAAATGGTATAAATGTCTTAACTTTAGATGAACGTGGAACTCCTTATGATAGTGTTTATGCTAAGTTAGTTTCTCCTCATTTTACAGGTACTCCGACAGCACCAACTCCAGAAAGTACAGATAATTCTGATAAAGTTGCAACAACCGCATATGTTAAAGCTAATGTTCCAGTTTCAATTGGGTCTGATGTTACACCTGTGTATACAAATGAAAATGGTGTTATTACAGCGTCTAATGCCACTGTTGGATCAGAAACAGTTCCAGTTTATATTAAAGATGGTGTAATTACTTCTACGGATGTTTCATTTATTGACTATGCTGCTAAAGAATCTCCGATATTAACTGGTGTCCCTAAAGCACCAACTGCTGAAGCAGGAACAAATAATAAGCAAATTGCTACTACGGAATTTGTACAGACAGCTATTGATAATTTAGTAAATGGTGCTCCAGAACAATTAGATACTTTAAAAGAATTAGCTGATGCTTTAAATAATAATGCTGATATGGCTAATGCTCTTACAGCAAACTTAGCATCTAAAATTGATAGGATTGGTGATGGGTATATTAAGGAATTAAGTATAGATGGGCAAAGTATTACAGTTACAAAAGGTGATGGCTCACAGGATACTCTTGTTACTAAAGATACTACATATACTGATGCTACTTCATCTAAAGCGGGTCTTATGTCTGCCGAAGATAAGGCTAAATTAGATACTATTGAGGCTAATGCTAATGCATATACATATACTCTTACAGCAGCTAATAGTTCTACTTTAGGTGGTATTAAAGTAGGAACGAACTTAAGCATAGATAATGATGGGGTATTATCTGCTAAAGATACTGTTTATAGTAATGCAACTTCTGTTATATCAGGTCTTATGTCAGCAGCTGATAAAGCAAAACTTGATACCATTTCTGAAAATGCTAATAATTTTACCTATACATTGCCTAAGGCAACTACAAATGTTCTTGGTGGTATTAAGGTAGGAACTAATTTAAGTATTGATGCTGATGGAGTTTTATCTGCTGATGCTCAGGCTTATGCGGATGTTACTGCTACAGCGTCAGGATTAATGACTCCAGAAGATAAAGTTAAGTTAGATAGTATTGCGTCGGGAGCAAATGCATATACCTTGCCAATAGCAAGTTCATCTAAATTAGGTGGTATTAAAGTAGGATCTAATTTAAGTATAGATGATAACGGTATTTTAAGTGCTAAAGATACTACTTATGGTAATGCTACAGCATCTGCGGCTGGGTTAATGTCTACTTCAGATAAATCAAAGTTAGATGGAATTGCTGCTGGAGCTAATGCATATTCGTTACCTACAGCATCTGCAACGACTTTAGGTGGCATTAAAGTTGGTTCAGGGCTTGCAATTAATAATGGAACGTTGTCTGTATCTGGTTCTTCAGTTTTTAGTAGTGATGGCCATTTAGTATTTCCTAATGGAGACGAATTCTGGGTGGAAGCCTAATGAAATTTAAGTTTAAAAATCAACAGTTAACATTATATGATACTATGAATGATTGTAGAACTGATAGTAATAAGAAAGGGTATGGCTGTGTAAAAAAAGGTAGTCGCACATATTATTTTGATTTAGTTCCTACTACAGATCCATTTGCTACGGAGTTAAGATATAAAAAGAAAAGTACTGGAACAACTTATGCTATTGCAGATAGCAATTTAAAAGATCTGTCGAGATGGGGAAAGTATAACAAGGATAAATTTGATACAAATAATTATGAAACTGGGACTAATTTAACACAAGATGGTGTAAATTATCTTAAATACGCCAGGGGCATCAATATGACAGAGATGTTTCAGAATTGTTCTAATTTAACTACTTTAGATGCTTCTAATTGGGATACTAGTAATGTTACTAATATGAGTAAAATGTTCTATATGTGTCAAAAACTTAAAACATTAAATGTATCTAATTGGGATGTATCTAATGTTACTGATATGTCACATATGTTTGCTGGAGAAGATTATTGGGCTAGTAGACAAGGTGGTCCTTTATTTACAACATTAGATGTAGCCAATTGGAATACTTCTAAAGTTACAAATATGAGTCATCTTTTTTATAAATGTGAAAAACTTGAAACTTTAAATGTACGAAATTGGAATGTATCTAATGTAACTGATATGTCATATATGTTTGGAGGAGAACATGGTATTTCTGGTAAAAGTGTAGGACTTACTTCATTAGATGTTTCAAGATGGAATACTTCTAAAGTAACCAATATGTCAGGTTTATTTTCAGGATGTACTAAATTAACTACTGTAGATGTTTCAAATTGGGACACTTCTAATGTAACTGATATGTCGTGTATGTTTGGTATTACTAGTTGGTCTAGTGGGACTAGATTATCTTTTACTACATTAAATGTTTCTAGATTTAATACTTCTAAAGTAACTAATATGGCATATATGTTTCATGGAAATCCAAATCTTTCAACTGTAGATGTTTCAAATTGGGATGTTTCTAAAGTAACTAATATGACATATATGTTTGGTTCATATTTTACCATGCCACAAGGATTTACTACATTAAATGTCTCTAACTGGAATACTTCTAATGTAACCACTATGAGTAATTTATTTTCTAATTGTGATAAATTAACTACATTAGATGTTTCAAGATGGAATACTTCTAAAGTAACTAATATGTATCAAATGTTTTATGGTTGTAGATCATTAACTTCTTTAAATTTAACAAATTGGAATACCTCTAATGTAACTAATATGGCATACATGTTTATGCATTGTAAAGCTATTTCAAATCTTAATTCGTTAAGTAATTGGAATACTTCTAATGTAACTGATATGACTAATATGTTTTATTCAATGGATACATTAGAATTTATAAATGTTTCAAATTGGAACGTATCCAAAGTAACTGATATGACTAATATGTTTGAATATTGCGAGGAATTGACTTCTTTAGATTTATCTAGATGGACACCAGTAGAAGGAGTAAAAATGAGCAAAATGTTTTATGGTTGTGGCAATTTAAAAGTCGTTGATTTATCAAATTTTAATACTAATAATAGTGATATGTCTGATTTATTTCATAATACTACAAAACTTCAATATCTTATCATTAGTTCATCAACTTTTAAATTTCCAATGAATGATGGTTCTTGTGGCGATCTTAATACTACATGTAAAATATTAGTTCCTAGAGCTTTACTAAACACATTTAAAACTGTTACGAATTGGTCTTCAAGAGCTTCTCAATTTGATGCTATTGAAAATTATAATATAACTAGATCTAATGGACAAGTTACCGTAACTCATAAATAAGAAAGGTGTGTTTATAATTATGACTTCAAGCAATGCTATTGCTGAACTTTTTGATGCAGACCATGAGTGCGTATATAACGATGGAGATCCGGTAGGAATTTGCATTGATGGAATTGTGAGACCATTTGATAATAATACTGAACTAAAGCCAGTAGAATATGTTGGTGTCGTTTCATTAAATCCATCTTTTATATTGGGTGGTATTACAGGGGCAGTATCTAAAGTTCCAGTAGCTATATCAGGAAAAATTTGTATATGGGTTAATGGAAATGGTAATTTAATTGGAAAGAAAGTTTTATTTGATAAAGATAAACTGATATTTAGACCCTTTGACAGATTATTTGATTCAGAATATAACGGTATTATTATAAACGTTGAAGGAGAGAATAAGGATCGTAGTCTGTGTCATATACTATTGAAATAAAAAAAAGAGAACAGCCGATTGGCTGTTCTCTTTTTTATGTTTTGATTCATATGTATATCACAATATTGTGATAAGTTTTGATATATGTTTAGTGTAATTTTTACTCAGCTGGATCTACTTCTGGGTCAGTTTCAGCTTCAGGTTCTCCTTCTTCTTCCTCAACTACAGGTGTAGGAGTTTCTTCTTGAGTAGGCATAACTGGAATAAAGTTAGAATCAATAGCATCAACTTCTTCTTTAGTAGAAGCTTCTCTAACTAACAATTCTAAGTGCTGCTGGATACCAACAACTAATGAAGTATACACTGAAGCATTAGTATAATTGGTTCTAATTCTATTTGCAAAAGTGATTATATCATCATTAGTAGGATTGGAGTTATTAATTCTAACCTTAAGTAAGCTAATGACAAACTGAGCATTCTCAGTATCAAAGTTATTATTAAGGATATCCAACGCACCTAAGTTCTGCTGCTCAAAGGTCTTAATCTCGCCATCAGAATAACCTTCACTGATCTGCTTCATAAGCATATTAGATCTATCCTGAATAGCTCTAGCTTTCTGAGATTTAAGTTCATCTAAGGTAGGCTCAGGAGGAGTAGGAGGAACATACTCTTCAGCAGTATATGGAATATTGAGAAATGCTAACTGCTCATTAGTAACCTCTTTAGGAAATGAAATATTAGGATACATCTTCTTGAGGTCATAAATTCGAATGGTCTTATTAGTGTCTTCAATTGAACGGTAAATAATCATTGATTAAATAAACACCCCTTCTATAATTTTTATTTTTTAAAGTCTCTTAATGTTGTACAAGATATTGTCAATAGTTGTTAAAAAGTTAAAACTATCATTAGATAAGTTATCTTCTTTAATACAAGCTTCAGTTTCATAGATTTCTTTATCAATATAAACAGTAAAGAACTTGACTATATTTAAGTCAGGATAATACCTTACATATAGATGGTCATTGATAGTTGCAAAATGGTTGTCTTTAGTTAAAGATACATAAAGATCTGTGACAATATCTCTATACTTAATAGTCAGTGAGTAAGTAATTTTTTCCATATAATGTAAAGTAACTCTCCCGGTATAAATTTTTATCTAAAAGAATGTTTTCAGTATCTGGGTATAATTTAGATGCTACATATAATCCAATACTGTCAGCATATAATTCTTCTTTATATAAGGCTATATCATACTTTCTATATGATTTAGCATAGTCAGTTTTTATAACTGGAACATTCAGTTCTTTTAAGCTATAGTGATGATTATTATAAAGTTCATGACCTAATTCGTGAGAAATAATTTTTACAATATATTTATTTCTTTCTTTAGGTGTATGACCTTTACATCTATACCTAAATACTTTAGGTCTTAGATATACAATATGTTTTTCACCACACCAACAACCAGCATGTTTAGTAATATCCTTAGATAATTGAATATCCTTATTACCAAAGTTATCTATAATATAGTCAGTACATCTACAGTGCATATAGTTTAAGTCTATATTGAAGTGAATATCAAAGAAATTTATACTTCTATCAAAGAGATAATGGATTAATTCTCTATATCTTATAGTAATCACCTCTTTATTTGTTCAAAGTTCTAAGTCAACTTTTGTATATATATTATGTTATTGTATTGAAAGTCTTCTAATTTTATTGGAGGTGGTAGCATGTGGGAAAAGTTCGTGAAAGAACTGGAGCATGCGGATAAAGTGGAAATCAACGGAAAGGAGTTTGATGCCAAGAAGCTGTTGAAGGCGTTTGACGAATACGTTGAGTGGGTTGTTGAGTTGCAGGAACAGTAAGGAGGAGTTTGATATGGTTAAGGCGGATTTGAATCTTATTAATAAGCTCATATATGTGTATCAAGAAATGTATGTGCTTCAGGCGAGTTTGGCGGATAAGGATGATAATGATAATGCGGAGAGGGCTCAGTGTATTATCAGTGAGGTAAAAGAAATTCTGGATAAGGATTTTGATTATCAGGTAACTGATGCTGATACACCAACGTTCTATATTGATGACTGAGGAGGGTAATAAGATGACTAAAGATATCATGTCTCTTCTTGTGCTTGGGGTAGTTAGTGCGATTTCCGTTGTGGGTATGCTAGTGTCGTTTGTATTCGGAAGCTGGGTATGCGTTGCAGTTTGTATGGTTATTGCAGTTATTTCTAGTGTAGCATTTTTCTACCAGGTATGTGATATGGAGGGCGAATAATATGAACTTTTATCTTACACTTATTTATGGAAGCTTTGGCGTGATGAGTATGTTCAGCTGTGTGTATTTTGGAGTACTTCTTAAGCAGGTAATTCCTTTTATGTTCTTTGCAGTAATTGGGTTTTTCCTGCTGATTATGGGATATAAGGTTAGTCCATATAAGGAGGATAATAAATGATTTATACTAATCTTGAACTTAAAGTTGATGAAAAAGAATTTACTTTTGGAAAACTTAAAGGAGTAACCCTTGGAGAAAGGGGTAGAGGCAGATTTGAAGTATTTCTGCCTGTACCCCCTACATTTGAAAAACTTGAGAAAGGAATGAATGCTAATCTTAGTATTGGCCTTACGCAAAACAAAAAGTTTAGAATTAATAATGGTGATAATGGTAAGTTGTATCTGATTCTTACGTCTCAGGCTGGATATACCCGAAGAGGTTCTGGTTATATCTATGAGTTTAAATTGAATGAAAATGATGAGCCAAAGGTAAAGGTCCTTGCTACAGCCAATGGCGCAGATGGAGATGCTGGAAGAATTGGTAGTTGGGAGGCACAGGTTATGGAAGTAAAACCTGGTGCTATTGTAAAGGTAGTATGGTCTGGGTCTGGTTATGGTATTTGTCCAACATATTATTTTGTTGATGAAGAAGGGGATGTTGTTGGTGTAGACGAAGATAATATCCAAGATTTTTATGATTATCGCAATGTGGAGATGCCAGAGGCATTTAAAAGAAAGTTCAATAAGGAGGAAAATTAATATGAAAGACCTTTATTGGGAGCAGCTTGTGAAAGACGCTAAAGATACTTCTGTTGATAAAACAGTTCAGGTAGCATTTTTGACTGAAGCTAATGGAGCATTTTGTCCTACTCCATTTATGTCATTTGGGCCTAAGGTAGATTTGTTTGAAAACAATGATGAGCTTGAAAAAGCCTTTAAGGAAATTGTAGAGTCATGTAAAGAAATTGATCCAGATATTTCGGAGGATAAACTGAAGAACTTTGCAATTCTGGAGATGCCCATTAATATGATGTTTGATTTGCTTAAGAGAGAAACTGAATTCTCTATTCTTAACATTCATTTGAAAATTACTCCAGATCAATGTTACGTGCTGGATAAAGCTTCTGATTTTATTCATGACCCTGAAGTTTCTGCTCAGTCTAAGCTTAGCATTCTGGCACTGAATTATGCTTTAAAGGTTATGAGGTCAATTGACCTTGATTGTGATGAGGGTTCTCATGTTGGATATATCGTAGAGAAACCTGATATGAAGATTACATTGAGTGGAGCGGTAGAGAAATATCCTATTAAGTACTTTGGGGATTGGGATATTGTGATTTATAGGGTTAGTAGATGAGGAGGAAATTGTTATGGCTGATTTTGTAATGCTTTATGATAATCTAAAAGATACAAGAGAGATTTATTGTGACTATGATGAGATTAAGTATCATATTGAGAAGATTTTGAAAGTTAATAAAGCTAGATTGACGCTGGATTATGTGGCGGTAGACCAAAGAATAAAAGTTGTTGTTAGATCAACTGTTTCCAATGATAGTGTTATCCAACGGGTATATGACGAGCTAAATACTTGGTTTGGTACAACAGATGTAGCAGTAGGAGATAGTAGTCCGAAGTATTATTTGTATTATAATAAAGAAAAGGATATGGCTAGGATTGTTTTAGATAATGAACAGGTGTCAGTAAAGGATGGTAAACTAATTGCAGTAATTCAATTTAAAGTACTTTAATAAAGAAAGGAGATAATTATAATGGAGAGTATTATGGGAGATAATCTGGTGTTGGAGTTGCATATGGAACAAGCAGTTAGTCATCTTAAGAAGGCAAAGAATCTTCTTGATGCGGATAAATATGGAGAAGCTAGGCATGAGATTACTAAAGCTCTCCTAGAAGCAGAAGAAATGAAGATGCTGTATAACAAACTTAATAATAAAATTTAAGTATTGAGAAAGGGAGATGTCTATATAAGATGTCTCCCTTATATTTTTTATCTATGGAGATGATAGTATGTATCAGGATGACATTCTAGATATGCTTAAAAATCTTGGTTTAAAGGAAATTAAGATAAAAGATGATTTATGGTCTGGATACATATTTGATTGTGCTAATTATTGTAATGATAAAATGGCTCCTGAAGAAAAGAGATATCTTCAATGGAGTCCTGCTGATGGATTTACCTTTTTACATGGAGAAGAGGAGTATCGGAAATTTAAAGAATCAGATAGATATGACTCTGATGTAGACTGGATTGATGCAGTAATTGATTCCGAAACAGATTGTGTTATTTTTGATATTGGATATTATGAGGAGGCTATGGTACCGTATGAACAAGGTGGGTATTGCACTGCAGTGTGTGGGGTGGTTCCTGTAAAATTCTTGGAAGAAAATGGAATTAATTTGGTTTCATTTAAAGAGGAAGGGAATAAAGATGCAGTGTAATATCGACATTAATATTGAGTTTTATGATGGTCCAGACGGGCAGCATGTGTATATTGCTGAAGAAAATTCTTCTGGGTGTGACTATAAAGTAGATAATTTGAAGGATGTAATGGTTCATATTGAAGAGTACATCCGTAATAGGAGGGTTTTTAATGAGTAAGAAATATAATGTGTCATATAAAAGCGTGTTCCTTTATAATAATGATGGAATTACAGTACTTTTTCCAGGTTTGCCAGGATGTTATACTTATGGTACTTCAGATTCAAAAGCAAAACAAATGGCAATTGATGCTCTTAAAGTTTATTGTGAAGAGCTCTTAAGAACAGGCCCCCTGCCTACAAAGATGTCTGATTTGGAGATTAGTAAATGGATTGAAGATCATAAGAAAGAATGGGGTAAGGCAAAATACTCCATTAAAACAATCATTTCAAATGTGGAGGAATTTTAAATTATGAAATATTGGGTTACATATAAAGTAATTGCTAGGGGTGTAGTTGATGTAGAAGCCAATTCAGAGCAAGAAGCTCTTGATAAAGCATACGAAGATATCTCTAATAGGGATGTAAATATGGTTTCAGATATATCAGATTATGAAGTTGTTATGGTGGAAGATGAGAATGGTAAAGTATCTGAGGGGTCTTTCATAATATAATAATTAGGAGGTATATGGAATGAATTATGATGAGATCAGCATTAGTAATTATTTCAGAGTTACAGATGAGAATAAACTTGATGAGTTGGAAAAAGATTTGTTCTGTATTGGCAATTATGAAAGAGAAATCAATGTAGCAAAGTTTAAGGATGAGAAAGGTAATACTTATAGGAAGTACTCTTGTTATGGGTCATTGGAGTACGGGTCATATGACGATTCTGATCTTGAAAGATTTTATAAAGAACTTCAAAAGATTCTTCCTGAAAGTGAAGTTTTTGTTCTTATGTATATCGGATATGAAGGTCTTAGATATGTGGTGTCAGGATTTACAGTAGTAACTAAGGATAAAATTGATTATAGGAATGTAGATGAATTGATTCAAGAAGTGGTAGGACTTCCTGATTTTAATTATAGGAAGTTTGAAGAGTGTTATGATGAAGGTTATATGATTGAATCTAAGGAGGATGAATAATTATGTATAGTAAAAAAATCGTTACGACAATGGATGTAGAAATGATTATTTCTGACCTGGAATATGAACTTAATACCGATGGCCCTGCGTTTGAGAATTATTTTGAAGAAATTGATTTCCTTCGTAAAGAATTGGGGGACCAGATCGTGTATCCTATATTGTTTGAACTAATGGAACTCGCAAGAAATATGAAGACAGAGCATGCAACTAGAGTCTTTAGCATTAATCGTAATTGTAAAAATGAGCTATTGATCGGATGCATGTTGCGTGTAATTAATAAGGATGGTATGGGGAATCCGATTGTAAAGGCAACAATCAACTTTAGTGATGAAAATAAAATTGAAGGGAGAAACTAACCGATGAATGTGAAAACTAATTTTCTGGAAGAGACCATGCAGGAGATTATTGGATCCAATCATGGGGAGAATGAAATTGCGTATGTGGTTGTGAGATCTAAGCCCCATAATCTAGCAAATGTGACGTGGGAATCATTTAAAAAAGCGATTAAAGGATTTGAGTATGATGCTGGGTATGGGCTCAATGAGATTTCCTTGATGTGTAAGATTGTGTTTACGGATGGGAATTATCTTGAGCGTCACGAGTATGATGGGGCTGAAAATTGGTGGTATGTTGTAGTTCCTAAATTGGATGTTGAGGTTGTGGAATATAATCCGGAGATTCACAAGTTTAAAGAAAGCTGGTATGGCCGTGGAGATGATGATGATGAATAAATTTAATGAAGAAAAAGAAAATGAACTTCTTGAAATCCTTAAAAAAGGAATTGATGTGTATGCAGATTATAGAGATGAAGTAAATATTAATCTGCTAAAAAGGATTTCAGATAAAAAAGAAGAAATGCATAGTACTTGGATGGAAGCGTTTAAAGATGAACTATTTGATTGGTTTGATCCGGATGATATCTTTGAAACAATGAAATCTCATATGAAAGATATTGCAGCTCAAATTGGTCTTGACTATGATGATTTTGAAGAAGAGGATAAAGCAAAGTTTGATACTGTATTTTTTGAAAATGTCTGGTTTAAGCCGGATTATGACCATTATCTTAAACAAAAACTTTGTGTAGATATTTTTGTAGATACTGGTGATTATAATTTTGATTTAGGCTGTAATGAAGTTTATCCGCATTATAATGGGGATAGAATGGAGCCTATTCAGGATGAGTGTTGTTTAGTATGGCTTACTAAGACTCAAGGATATACTAAGGAAGATCTTGAAAAAAATCTTCTTTCTGATGAAGTCTTTGATAATGAAATCTTTGATAATGATTTCTTTGAATCAATTTATGATGAGCTAAATAATTGTACTAGTCATATGAATAGTTTGGTATTTCTTAAAAGACTTACTCTAAAGGAATATCTTGATATGAAAGATGCTAATACTATTCATATCGATAAAGATGATGTGTGTGGATTGTTTGATAAGTGGAATGGAGCTGGAGGTCTTTTGGAAATTAAACTTGAAAAAGATATTGATATTCCAAAGGAGATGGTCCATGAAGCAGTTGTTGATGAGATGTTTAAGTATAATATCCATGATGTATATGGTGTAAATGATAGCTTTTGGGAGTGAGGCTAAATGATTCTGACAGCTAGTGTAGTATTGGTAGGATATCTTGTATCATTTATTGTACCACTAAATATGTATCAGAGATGTATTGTTGATTACATTATGATTGGGTTTTCTGGATGGTTCCTTTGGAAGCTTATTATTACCGAGGAGGAAAAATAATATGACTATGAGAGAGCTTAAGTATACTGTAGTTTTTGAGGATGAGGCTAAAAAACTTAGGGAGGGCTGTGTTAATTTTAAGGATCTTGATTTTACCCTTAGGAGCATTTTTGCTAAAGAGAAAATGATTCCAATTATGGTGAATGAGGAAGAGCAGAAACTTGCGTATGAGGATACTCTGGATTTTCAAAAATGGTTTTGCTCAAAGATGAATTATGAAGACGTACTGTTTATTGGAGATTCTATCACCGGAGATATTATGATGGATAAGGATGATAATATCAATCTTAATGATCCAGAGGTTCCTTATAGATATAAATCGGAAGAAGAGTGGAGAAAAGTTGCTACAGTAACTATTGAGATTCGTGGTCCTCTTGATATTGAGGAGGAGGATAATGAATATGTGGAATAAAACAAAAGAAGTTCTTAAATGGATTGTATTTATTCTCTTCAGTAGTTTTGTCTGGTGGGTAATGTTGTATGTAGTAGGTTCTACTAAAAGCATTATTCCATATCTGATTGGGTTCATTGTAGTATTTCCATATCTTGAAGAATGGTTTAAGCATAATCATTCTGAAACAAACTTTAAAGCACACCTGTTTGGCGTTCTGGAGTTGATTAGTATTGCTATTATGATTCTGTGCATTGGTGAGGGGGTACTTACTACAGACCAGAAAGTAACTCTCATTATTGCAAAATTTATGGCTGTAATGATGCACTGGTCTACAGGAAGACTTCACTTTAAGTATCATACTAAAGAATCCTTTCTAGTGTGTTTTGCTCTTCATATGCTATTTAATGCCTATGTGCATTATGCAAAAGTTCAAGCATTTGATGTTAGTTTGTTTATGCCACACTTGATTATTTATCTGGCAACTTATGTTAATGAAAATAAAGTACAATAAGGGGAGGAATATATTATGATTACTAAAGAAAAAATTGAGAAGTATAATTATAAGTATACCGTTATTATTGGCCAAGACATTTTGGAGCCACTAGCTGATGAATTTGGTGGGTTTGATTTGGTTCATGGACCGTTTGATGTCTGCAGAGAGTTTAAGTTTTTGAGTAAGTTTTTATCCGGTGATGTATTTGAAAAATTTATAACTTATATTATTGGGCGGTATGAGGGTGTTGAGGCTTCGTTAAAATCTAAAAAGACGACTAGCTGTGTAGATATTGATGGTTGGCGCATTTGGTATAATATTAGTCTTGATGGCATTGAGATTATTTTGGAATCTGATGAAGATTTTGATGTGGATAACCTAGACCATGAGACGGTATCGAATGATTCAGTTAGTGAAGCTATTGAAGACCGGTTAAAAGAATATCTTGCCAAATATATTGCATTGGAGGATAAACACGAACAAGTTACACGTAAGTTATATCCGGTATTTAAAAAGATGTTGCTAGTTCATTTGACCTCGGAGAGTCCTGATTTTGCATATTATTCAAAAATTAAATTTAGAGATGATTTCGCTAAAGTAGTAGATGATTCTGCAAGTAGATTTGAAAACGCTAAATATGACGGAGTTCCTATCAAGGATATTTTTGAGAAGTTGATTGAGATGTTCAATTGTGATGATACACATGATTATAGATATGATTATGATAGTAGAGGTTTCTCATTCGCAATTAGGAAGGTTTAAAAACAAAGAAACCCTTAGGATATACCTAGGGGTTTCTTTTTGTTTATGTTTGATTAGTTAAACATTAACGTGGATAATGTCTTGTTAATTAACCATTATACAAAGTAATGCTATAAAAAGAACGGCTCTAATTTTCTCTCTATCTGGTTCTATGCCAACATCTAATAATGTTTTAGCAGCTAATGTAGGTATTGGTTGCATAACTAGACCTCTACCTGCAGCTACAGTAATGCCAACTTTATTGATACCTTCTCTATCTCTATATTGTCTTAAAAATCTTAAGATAATATTCTGCATAGTTGAATCAACATCATTATAATCATGAATTTTCACACAAATATCTTCAACATCAATTTCTGAAGCACCTGATAATTGTGCAATATACTCTATAAATTTTGGGTTCATAGTGACTTCATTAATATTATTTAAAGCCTTATCTAAGTCTTGTCTAATATCATCAGTATCTGCTTTACCAACATTTTTATAATATCTTCTAGCTAAATGTTTAACTGACTGATTTACTTTATTATAAACATCGACTATATACCTATAATAGTCATATAGTGAAACTTTTTCTGTAAAGTTCTTAAGATATTTTTCCAATGTTTCATCGGCTACTTTAATTACAAAAACTGCCCATCCTTGTTTAGCAACAGTAGCAGCATGAGCATTCATTAAAGTATATTCCATTAATGATTTGTCCATAATAGGAAAGTATTTCTTTTTGATATATGACAGGACTATGGCAGTATAGTATCTGCTAATGTCATAAACAGTTTTATCAACATTACCATCAGCTACAAACACCAATATATAAAGTAAAAGCATATTATAATAAGTATTAGATGCAACAAAACCACCCGGCATAAAAGAGCCAAATTGTTTAACTTGGCCTTCAGTCATGTTAGCAGTAGTTAAAAACTTGTTCCATAGATTCTTGGTTATATAATAACCGCCATCTATTTTACCTACTTCATTTAAAGCTTTATTACTTTCCGTACCAACTAAGTGAGCCATTTCAGCTTTATTAGGGTAGGAGTTTTGAAGTATAGATATGACTAAATTTTGTAGTTCTATTTTAGGCTCACCTCCTTCTCTATATTAAAAATAAGGAGTTCTCGCAAAGGAGAACCCCATATTTTAGAAAACTATTTCTATATTATCTAAGTCTTCCTTAGTTGAAGCTGAATTAATTTGAGCTCTAAAAATCTGCTTCTTAAGATGCATTGATTTATAATGCTTAAGCATCTGAAGAAGAACACTTTCCATAGTTTCTATGGGTACATTTTCAATAACAACATTATTTGCCTGAACTAAATAGTCTGAAGTAATCCCTGTAGCTTTATTTAATGTAATAGAACCATTCATCTTATTGCAGTCGGTTTCATCAAACTGCATTAAATAGCCTTCTTCTGTCGTAAAACTGCCCTTAACGGCAGTATTAAATTTATTTTCAAGTTCCCCTAATCTATAGTTTTTTAACTCTTCAATAGTAGGTTCTGGAATTGCAACGCATTCATAATAAGTGCCATCGTCAGATTCTATAATGTATGCTTTCTGAGTCTCGTTACACCAGTTAGCTACAGTTGCATATAAATCCTGATCATAGTCAGGTTTTATAAATTTAGTTCCAATATAGTTTATACTATCGCTCATAATTTAAAAAGTCCTTTCTTATTCAAACATAGAGTCAATTTGACTATTGGTTGCTAAGGTAAGATAGTCTGTACTGATTTTACCATTAGTATCTGATACAGGAACACTTCTTGAATCTACAGTAGGTACTTCTCTAGCAGTAACTGCAATACTCTGAAGTGAAGTATCTTTTAAAACACCCTTATTAGATATAATATTATCAATATTTGGTGAAATATCGGTAGTAACTTGTTCTGATAAATATGAAACATCAAACCAAGAACTATCTAATAACCCAGTCTCCGGATTAGAGATAGGGAAGTATTTACCTGAAATATTACCCTTTTTAAGAGGAGAATCAATAGAACCAAAATATCCATTGACAGAAGTAGCATCTGTCTCTACATTAGCTTCAAGAGTAAAGTCGGTAAACTCAACCTTAAGCATAAATCTGTAATTAATACTTCTAGGTCTAGTTTCAGACTGTTCTAATTTACCCTTACCCTGATCAGTAGTATAAGCAGATTTATTAATAATAAACTCTGAATGATTACCATCCGTTCCATTTAACTTATTATAAGCAGAGGTAATCTTATCAGTTAAAGCTAAGCCAATATCTTTTTCCTCACTATTTAAATTAGCTCCATTAACTGGATACACTGGTATAATATGAGTATGCTCTTTTATAGAATCTGGAGTATACGCACCAAATAATGATGAATCATCAGAAGTAGCATTGCCAATACTCCTTAAATAAATCCCTCTTAAATTTGGGACGGTAAATCTGGCTCCATGGATATCATCTTTACTTCCTAAAGTAATAACATAAAATCCGCAAGGGTCGATGTTATTAGGTACAGATCTTGAAAATCCCTGAGCATTTGCCCAAGCAGCATATTGGTCTAAATCAAGTGCAGTATCTTTAATTAGCTCCCATAATTTAGGATATGACTCGGCATCTAAGTATCTACCATCAGCCCAAATCCAACCATTGGGCATATTACCATTAGGACCCTCAGTATAAGGTATTGACGTTGGTAATATACTTCCTATAGGTAAAGCATCAAACTTACTTAAGAAATCTAAAATATACTGGTCTCTGGCTTCTAAAGTATCTATCTGATTATTATGAGCACTAGAAGATACAGATGTATTAATTTTAGTTTTAGCTGTAATTAAATTAGAAGGAAATGCAATTCCAGCCATATAAGTTATTCAACTCCTTTATAAATTTTTATCCTAAACCAGCAATAGATAACATATCTTTACTCCACTGGTTTATAAGTTCTTCATGTGATAATACATTAGGATTAGTTGGGTCAACATTAATATAATAATAATGACAAGTACTGTCTTGTCCTTGTCTATGAATTCTGGATTCAGCTTGCATAAGGTCAGTACTTCTAAATGGTCTATTTAAAAATATAATAGTATCGCAGCAATACTGTAATCCATCTGTTCCAGTTCCTAATGCTTGTATTGTTCCTAACATAACTCTTATATTAGGATTATCTTTAAATTTATTAAAGTTAGCATTAAAGTCAGCAGCACTTTCTACTAGCATACTTTCAATATCTAATCTTTTTAATAAATCATGTAGAGTAGCTAAAGGTTCTCTAAAAGTAGAAAATATTAATACTTTCTTACCAGCATTATCTATAATGTTTTTAATAGTATTTAAGTTTTCACTTACTACTGCGTTAAGTAATCTAATTTTATTTCTAACAAAGAATTCGCCAATAGCTTTACCCATTAATATAAATCTATAAGATGTGATCTCTTTTCGGGTTTGTATAATCTGTTTTCCAATCTCACTATTGGTTGTTCTTATATCTTTTTCAATAGCTCTAATTTCTGCTATAAACTCTTTATACTTATCATTACCCATAGGATCCATTTTTTCTAATGCTTTAACTTTCTTATAATAATCTTCTAAGTAATCATTACCATAACTTATACCTTGTACTCGTATTGAATCTTGGAATAATGATAATAACCTACTTAACTGCTCATATAATCTACTAACATCAGATTTGTTCCTAGCATCTAATCCTTCTTTAACGAAATCTTTAATATGCTGCATAGCTACTGGTAATGTAAAGGGCTTGATATTATTAATCTTTAAAGTAATGTCATATTTCTTTTTATCTGGTAAATTAAGTTCCTTTGAAGCTTCTTTTCTAATCATATATAACTTAAGTCTTTCCTGTAAAACTGCAGAAGCAATAGCATCATATTTACCTGTATTATACAAATGTTTAAATATTCTTTGTGCCGTATCTGATGCAGCAAACATAGGATCTAACATAGTCATTACTGGTACAAACTCAGATGCCAAAGCTTTGATAGGAGTACCAGATAAAGCTAATACATTCTTTATCTTATATCTATCCTGAATATCCTTTACATTCTGTACTCTGGCAGTATTAGCATATCTAAAGTTCTGTATTTCATCAACTATCATACTCTTAGGATTAGATGTTATGTAATTAGTAACTTTATCTAAAGCTTCATAATTACAAATGTAAAATTTGTCTACAACATTCAGTACATCTTCTTTTAAAAACTTGTTTGGTAAAAGAGCTGTGATAGAATTCTTCCAAGATAATAAAGTACTCTTAGGTGCTGTTATAATACATGGGAATAAGTCAAAGGCATAAACAGTTGCTATTGCAGTGAAGGTTTTGCCCAGGCCTTGTTCAAAGGCCATTAAGAATCCATTTAACCCAACTTTATGAGTTGCATTATAATAATGATACAAGAATTCTTTTTGGTAAGGTTTAAGTTCAACACCTAACTTATTTAATTTAGAAGTAATTTCTGATGGAACTTCTTCCATAGGTTTTTCTAGAGCAACAATTCTAGGATGCTGATTTAATAATTCTATAACCTGTTTATAAGACTCTCTTTTGAAGCGTTCATATAGCCACTCAAAAACTTTTTTAACTTCAACTACAAAGAACTCTTCAAAAGAAATATTAGCTCCACCAAAGAAAACACTTCTAACCACTATAGAAAAGATGTGATAAGTCATAGAAACTCCAGAAGTACTAATATTAGGAATATTTCTACCAAAGAACATTCTTATATCTTTTTTAAGTTCATACACATTTAATCCAGATATAACTAGTCTTTTACCAACTCTTAAAGAGTTATCTGTAGTAATTTGAACATTTTTTAGTAGTGCAATGGTTAATCACCAACTTTCTTTTCAAAAGGTTTTCTCCTTATTTGTTCAAAGTCTAAGTCAACTTTTGTATATATATTATGTTAATATCCATTAGATCTTCAGCCTTGTTTTAATTAAAAGGACTATCTTGACAAGTTGAAGATTTTTATGGTAACATCCTATTCATCAAAGTATTGGAGGGGTTATTTGTGAAAAGTATTATTTGTGGAGTACTTAATATCTTTACATCAATTTGTGCAATACTGTGTGTTATGTGGGTTGGATATGTAATCTCAGTTCGGTGGTTTAACGGAGATAAGGAGAAGTTTTATAAGTATTCAGTTGTTTGGAATAAGTGGTACTGGAGAATTACCCCATTCTTTATTGTAGCTATGATTGCTGAAATCTGGTTGAGGTAAGATAATCTATGATAAGCTCTATTTATCCTATATGTAAGATTTTTACTTCAGTATTTGCAGTACTATGTTTGATGGAAGGGTTGTATGTAGTTTGGCTATTGATTCGAGGGGATAAAGAAACATTTTATAAACTTTATCCAATATGGAAAAAGCTATACTGGAGGAGTATTCCAGTTTTTATGATCGCAATTTTTGTTGAAATATGGTTTGAGTTGAGGTGATAAGCTATGGCAATTAGACATATGTCAGAATTTGAGCATATCCAGAAGAGAAGTGAACTGTACATTAGAAGTACAGAAACTCCTCTGTATCTTTTAACAGAGCTCATAGATAATGCTTCTGATGAGTTCTTAAGTGGATATGCAGATACAATTGTAATTACACTTAACTATAAGGATAAAGTCTATTCAGTTGCAGATAATGGAAGAGGTATTCCAATTCATCAAAAAGGTATGGAGCATGATGTACCTATTGAAATTGTAACTGAATTGAGAACTGGTGGTAAGTTTGATAACGACCTTTATAATCAGAAATCTGGTTTACATGGAGAGGGTCTTACAATTGTAAATGCACTAAGTGAATATCTTGAGATTATTGTAAAAGAGAAAAAGAATAGATATAGAAAGTATACATTTAAACAATCTGAAGATAAAGACATTACTCCTGAAATTATTGATAAAGAACAAAAGTTTAGCACTAAGTTGGAGTTTAAACCAGATGCTAAATATTTTGATTCTTTGGATATTGATAAGGACACAGTTATTGAAAGAGCTAAAGGTATCCTTATCAGTGCAGAACAAGGAAGGAATGCAAATGTTTTTGTTCAGATTATTCCTGTTGATGGAATTCCACAAGTTATTCAGGTAAAGAATGATATTCTGGAGAAGTTTGCAGATAGGTTGGACAATAAATACTTTACTGAAACTATTACAGGTATTAGAGAAGCAGATGGTAAAAAGATAAAAGATTCTGTAACTCTATACTTTGGTAGAGTTGAAGATACTACTTCATTTGTGTTTAGAGGTGTAGTTAACACTCTACCTATGGATATGGGTAATCATCTTCAATTCTTTAGAAAAGCGTTTAATACTTACTTGTATGAAAAGGCTACTAAAGAGAATATGTATGTTGATGAGGATAGTATGGTAGTAGGTATTAATATCCTGTGTATTGCCAGATTATCAGACCCGGCATTTACTGGTCAACAAAAGTATTCTCTTAGTGGTGGTGTGAACAAGTATTCTTACATTTTTGACCAAGATAAAGTTAATAAGATTTTAGACAAATATCCTAAATTTGTCAAGAGTCAATGTGAACTTGCTCAAGCTATTAAAATGAGTAAAGACACTAAAAAACTGGATGTTAAAAAATCTAGGTCAAAAGTTAATGTAGAATCGTTGAGAGATTGTTCTTCCAAAAATGTTGAAGAAAGAGAATTGTACATTGTTGAAGGGCAGTCTGCTGGTGGCAATCTTGTTAAAGGCAGAGATATTAGAAAACATGCTATTCTTCCACTTAGGGGAAAAATACTTAATGTATTGAATAGTACCTTTGACAGAATTGTTGATAGTAAAACTTTGGGGGCTATATTCAACTCAATAGGAATTAAGCCAAACGATAATGAATTGTCAACATTGAGGTATGGTAAAGTAATTATCATGGCTGACGCAGATCCTGATGGTTATCATGTTTGTTTGCTATTAGTATCTTTCTTTGAAAAGTTTGCTGAAAAACTTATCAAAGAAGGTAAACTATTTGTAGGAATCACTCCATTATTTACAACTAGGATAAAGGGTAAATTTGTACCAATTTATACTAGAGAAGATATGGAGAAGTATAAGGCTGAAGGTAATCCAATTTCTAGAATTAAGGGATTGGGAGAATTAAATGCCAATGACTTGGCAGTATGTGCATTTGATAATAAGTATAGAAGATTGATTCAGGTAACAGAATCTAATCAATCTGAAATTGAGGCAATTTGGAAAAATAAGCAAAAGCTTATTGAGGATTACATCAAATAAAACAAAGGCCAGTATTCTGAGGTGTGCGGAGTACTGGTCTTTTAATATAGATGCGCTAGTACCAGTCTATCAAAATTCTATCAAAAACCATTTAGGAGGAAACACATTATGCAGAAATCTTATGATAAGAGCGGAATCATTTTCACCAACTACAACAGCAGCGTTGCGAATGAAGAGCTTCTTATGGATATGGTTCTTTATGTCAGAAGAACTTATGGCGTAGCATTTGCGCCTAAGACGCAGATTAAGGGTGATTATTGCTGCAACCTATGGGCGTGGGATCAGTTTACAAATGTAAAGAGACAGCCAATCTCCATGCCGAGGCCATACATTTATGAGAATAAGCTTATCTCAGAAAAGGTATTTGCTGAGAGAGAGGTCATGGAGAAACTTTGGTGTTATCCTGGTCTTCCTAACAGAAATAAGAAAAAGCTTCGGGAAGGTATTGCTTTGAAAATTGGCCACGCTGGTATTGATTCTCGCTTTGTTGCTATGAATGCGAGCGACCGTTCTGGCGACAGAACCAATGGCGTTGAATTGTCAAAAATCAATATGAATCTTAGGGAAGCTTACTTGTCGTTTATCGACAAAGGAAAGTGGAAAGGCTGGGAGTTCTTGGAGAAGATGACTCTCGAATTCTATAAGAGATACCCTGAGGTACAGTTGTTTAAAGCCGGGATGAACGTTCAAGAGCAACTGTTGGCGCACCTTGATTCTGCAGGGTACTTTTTCAACAGGATGTGCGTTGACCTTAATGTTAGAAACCTAGTTAACATTAAGGAGACTTATGTTAGCAGTCTAAACTTCGAGCAGCAAATTCGCGGTATTTATCAAGATAAGGTTGCGCATTACTTTGACGATATCTTGCAGAATCACCAGCATGCTGAAGATATCAAGATGCGATACAAGTATTAGGTTTAAAAGGTAGATGGTAAGTCTGGGAAGGAGGGTTATTAAAAACTCCTTCCCAGCCCACGCCAAGCCAACATATACGGAGGTATTTCGATGGAAAAAAGAAAAAACCCACGTCGGGTTGTTGTAAATTTACCAGAGAATAAGCGTTTTGAGTATCTTGATGCTCTTCTCGCCTTCCGAGACCATAACGCCCTCTACAAAGTTGATCTCGTTTTGGCCATTATCAAGTACCACCGTTTCATTAATGTGACTGAACTATGTAAAAAACTGTCTTCCACCGAAAGTGCTTTTGAGATTATGGAAGAATATCTTAGGGAAGAATTCAAAAAGCGTGGCGTTGATCTTAAGCATTTTTTGAAGTTCGGTTGCCCGCTAAGTGACTCGTCTCACCCTTGTTACATTAACTCGTCATATGCGCCATCTGAGGGGGTAGCAATCAAACTAGCTCTCAGCTTTTTAAAATATACTTCCCCCCTAATTATTTAAATTTGAAAGGATGATGTATTACAATGCCTGTTATTCTTGATTTTGAGCACAAATGCAATATTTGCAAAATTATTGACAATAGCCCCTATCAGGATATGAATGGAGTAAAGTTTATTCCGTTTACAAGTACATTTTTAGCATGCTTCTTTAAATCAATTTTCGTAAATAATAAAAATGATTTGATCTCATATTATAGACTAAGGGAGTATTATAACGCGATTATTGGTGGAGATGATTTTGCCACATATGATTGGGGCAAATCAGATTATAGGAATACCTTTTCTATGGGGTCTAGTAAAATGGTATTTGTAACACGAAACGAGGCTGCTGAGTTAGACGAAAAATCTGCTTGGGAGTCAGTAAATGAATATGTTAAAAATAATTATTTAGTGAAAGATAAATATGTACTGCCTTTCTATTTGACGCTTGGGTCATCATCTTGTGTGGATGGTATTCTATATGTTAAAATTTATGACTTTTTAAATGATAAATATAGTCTAAAGGATTTTGAAAATCATCCTACTCTTGGGGTAATTAAGACAGCAAAAGAAAAAAGGACTTTAAAATTGAAAAAGTATGATAGCCAAGAGAGTATGTTTAAAGAGTATGACAGAATTAAAGCTAAAAGATTGGCAGAAGAATCAAAAGATTCTGCTAAAGAACTTCAATTTGAATTTGAAGAACCTGTTGACAAAATGCCAGAGTTAAGTGATAATATGACATTAAAGCAGGTTAATAATTTGTGTGAGTTTATTGATAGAGCTCTGGAATTTCTTTATTCGCAAGGTATTGACCTGAGTAAGAAGTTGAAGCATAATGTCAGAACTTCACTTGTTGATGATAACTGCGGTTATTCTATAGCACTCAATGATGATGATTTTGCACCATCAGTACCGTTTCCAGAAGTAATCGAAGGAAATGAAGAATTAGCAAATATGTAGAAAGGAGATATTATAATGGATGTAATTAAACTAGATAAATTCTTGAAAGAGAATAAACTTCTCTTTAAACCAGATTTTCTAATCTCAGTCTTGACTAGATTTAATAAGATTAGTGAATCTATGATTCAGAAAGTTGCAATGAAAAAGTCTAAAGATTCTAAAGAGTGTAAGTATTGTGAAACTCTTAAAGAATCAACTAATGGAGTGCAGCAGTATTGCAAAAAGCACAAAGCTGTACATGATTGGGAAAGTATTGATAAGGATAGAACTGGGTTTGGAGTCCTATTTGGTAATAAGGTACAGTTATTTGGTCGGTATATGGTTGTTAGTATGAAGAGTGATGATGAAGGAGTGTATGTGGTATGGATGGGTAATGATGAATCAGATAGCGTGTATTGTATGGATAAGGAATATTTCCCAGGGATTTTTGAAGTAGGATTTAACATTAATCAGTTGTTTAGTGAAAACAATGTAGTAGTTTATAAGAATCTTCAGATTTATTGGGAAGATAATAATCCTCGAATTGAAAACATTAAATAAGAAAGGTGATAACTATGGGTCAGTATTGGATGCCGGTTTGGGAGAATCAGGAAGGTAAACTTTATGGAATTAATGCTCATCAGTTTGGAAATGGTCTGAAGTTTCTAGAGCATTCATATATTGGAAATTCAGTAACATCTGTAGTAATGGAAAATCTATATAAAACTCCTTCAAGGCTTTCTTGGGTAGGAGATTATTGTGAAGATAGACGTGTGGGACAAGATAAAACAGGTCCTACAGGAAATGAGTTGTATGACAGTAATGAAGCAGTTTGGTTTATTTGTGAAGCAAAAAGGCCAGAGTACATACCTCTTTTAGAGAAGCCAAATTGGAAATCTCTGACTTTGGAAGAGGTTGGTGGTTATTGTTCTAAGTTTGGTGAAGAACATATTGGTGATTACAATTTGGTAAATTATGATAAGAAGATGTATCTTGATTTTAAAGAGTATGTTGATTATGGTAAAAACTATGGTGATGACTGGATTATTCATCCTCTGGCAGCATTAACTGCAGGTCCATCTATGTGCGAGGGTGGTGGAGATTATGATTCTGGCGATATTAACTTTGATAGAGTCGGTTTGTGGTCGTGGGATTTGATTTCTGTAGAGGATAGAAATACTGAGTTTAAAGATTATCAGAAAGTCCCTATTGATTTGTACTATTTTAGTGAAAAATATTAAGTGTTGCTATAGCGGGGATACCTATAAAAAGTATCCCCTATTTTTATTTTACAGGAGGGTTTAAGTATGCTGTTTAAGGATTTGAGTATTAAAGATAAGATTATGGACACATGTAATTATTATGTTGGGTTTGAACTTCCAGATATTAGTGATGAGCAGTTGAAAGAACTTGAACTGAGATATTCAATAGCATTGAAAGCTATTGAGGATAATAAAGAGAGGTTAGCTACACTTATTGCAATTAAGAATTACGGATATCATGTATGTGGAATGGAAAACCCAAATTCTAGTGATCATGAATTTGAAAATGAAATTGACCATGTTGAAGATACTCTGAATGATTTTATCTTGACTAATTTCTAGGAGGATGCTAATATGATTAATACTGAGAAGGTTTGTGATTTTCTGGATCGTCTTGAATATGGTATGTATCCCAGAAATGGTAGTTTGGAAGTTCTCATTCCTACACCTTTTAGTGAACAAGAATGCGAAGATATTTGTGAAATTAAAAGTCATGTAAAAAATACTATTGAAAGTGCCACTGACGATTTGGCTATGACTTATGCTCTTCTAGCATATATGGGAGTTTCTGGAAGACTTTATTCTGAGAATCCTAATTCTATTGTTAAGAAAGCATCTGCGCTACTTCATGATAAGATTAATGATACCCTTCAGAATATGCTGCATACTGCCATGTCCTATAGTAATGCCTCAGTTGAAAAAGGTGTGTGGACAGAGAATGTAGATAAGATTAAGCTTTATGAGGAGGATATTAAAGATGGAAAAAAAGTCAGCAGCACAAATAGTTAGAGATAATTACTATCAATATGGTAAGTTTATTAATTTGGGTGGAAGAGTTGTTTGCAGTGAAAAAGACGGTTTAAAAGCAATTCATAGAAGAATCCTATATTCGGCATATAATATTGCAAGAAATAGAACAGTTAAAACAGCAACTCTGGTTGGAGATACTATGGGCAAATATCATCCTCATGGTGACTCTTCAATTGCTGGTGCTGTAGCAGGATTTGTAAGAGATGGGTTTTTGGATGGAGTAGGTAATTTTGGTTCAAATGTTGGGATGGATGTGATTGAACCTGCAGCTATGAGATATACGGAGTGTAAATTAAATGAAAAAGTGCTCAAACTTGCTTTTAAGTATATTGAAGATGTGCCTTATTTCAACAATGATCTATCTTTTATGGAACCGGAATATCTCCCTACGCCTCTGCCTCTTAATCTTTGTCATTTTAGTGACACTGAAGATTATGTATCAGCTATTGGGTTTGGGGTGGCGTATACTATGCCAAAGTTTGATATTGCTGATATGTTTGCATTACTTAGGGATATTGTAGATAAGAAGCCTATTAAGAATAAGGTGCATCTTAGGTATAAATCCATTAGTGTTCCTTGTCCGGATCAGTTGTTTAATGAAGGTTTTGGGCCAGTATATACTACTGCAAGATATGTAGTGAATGATAACAAGAAAAGCTTTAATATTATTGAATTTCCACTTATGGTTAAAATAAATAATCCAAGAAAACTGTTGGAACCCTTTGATACAATTCCTCAAGATTTTAGTAAGGAAACTACCAATATCTTTGTGGAATTGCCTAGAGGTAAAACAACAGATGACTATGATTTGGAAAAACTTCTTACTGTTAAAACTAATGTAGATATGTACTTTCATAATGATAGCATTATTAAACATTATAGTCTTCCTGAGATTATTGAAACTACTTATAAATATTATAAACAGGCAGTTAATAATAATCTTAGTAAAAAGATAAAGAAAATGCAAGACCATATTAGTACAGTAGAATTGCTCATTAAGATTAAACCGTATTTGAATCCTCTTGATGAGCATACAGCTGAACGTGTTATGAAGAAGTGTAAACTTGATGATAAAACTGTTGATAGTCTTTTGAAGTATACTATTAAGCAGATTTGTTCTGCTGAAGCACATTTGGATGAAAGTAAAAATACTTTAAAAGATCTTAATAGTAAGAAAACGC